>ERZ779643.1385-NODE-1385-length-16794-cov-1.916363_pt1 | contig 16794 bp, 15 predicted proteins | sample MGYA00511564_ERZ779643 | MGnify/ENA primary metagenome ERZ779643 (study PRJEB29588, sample SAMEA2147114) | human gut metagenome | biome: human gut; feature: human-associated habitat; material: faeces | place: Denmark | collected 2008/2010 ... | reverse complement strand
CGCGGGCACGGCGCAAGTGCATTCTTTTACCGCGCCATGCGCGAGCAATCCCGCAAGAGCCTCTGGCTTTTCTCCCTCTCCACCATTGCCGCGCTCGCCGGCCCCCTGTTTGGGATGTTCATGCTCCGCGCGGAAGGCCCCGACCCCAATTGGCTCTGGTTCGTCCTGTTTTTCTCCGCCTATATGCTCGTGTTTCTTTCAATGACCAACAGTGTCCCGCGTGAGTTGACACAGCACTATCTTTTTGTCGCGCCCGCCCGCCCGGTTGCAAAGCTGGCCGCAATTTGTGCGCCGCAGCTCATCAAGCATACGGCAGATACGGTTGTGTTTTTGCTTGCAACAGCGCTGCTTCTCCACCCTTCCGTCTCCGAGCTGTTGGGATCTGGCCTTTTTTACCTTAGCCTTGGCGCAGTTTTTGCCTCCGGGATGTTGTTGATTGAGCGGCTGTTGGGAAAGTTGAAAAACAAGATGCTCATCGTCCTGCTGTATTTCACGATCCTGATCCTTCTCGTTGTTCCCGGCGCCGTCGCGGCAATTGCCATAATGAGGGCAAATGTTGAAAGAAACAGTTTTCTTATCATATTCTTCTATTGTTTGAATGGTTCCGTATGAGTGTGTAATGATTGTGGGTCTTGCGGCTTGCTTTTTTATAAGCGGCGGAGTGTGGGGTGCGGACGGGTGCAAAGAAAGTTTGCTCTTAATTTCCCGAATGCAGCTTATCTTCTGCAAAGATAATGCAAGGTGAGCGCAACAGCAAGGTGGAGAAACGGAGTTTCTTCAGGCTTGATATTGCCGAACCGAAGCTTATCTTCTGCAAAGATAATGAAAGGTGAGCGCAACAGCAAGGCGGGAAAACGAAGTTTTACCGTACTTGATACTGCCGAACCGTGTCTTATCTTCTGCAAAGATAAATAAATAATACGTATTGTAAAACAATGAAATTACGGAAAAAGTTACCAGTTTTACAGAATCGTACGATTATTCCTGCAATTCCGTAATCCATCCGTCACACCGCACCGTCAGCCATGTCAAGATATGAAAGAAAAAGAACTGCGCCGCCATGAGCAAGATGTATAAATATACGGGAATCCTTCCTGCGCGGTGCATAAATATACATCACAACTCCGTAATACTCGTGTATTTGTCTCCGCGAGGCTCTCCGGCTGCAAATACGCGGGTTTTGCGCGGTTTGTGTATGTGTCTGACAGTCAGTAGATTGTGCCATATTCTCCTTCCAAATCCACTTTCCGGTTATGCGAAAGAGCCTTTTCCGCATTGCGAAACGGGCTTTCCCGCAGTGCCGGAGAGGCTTTCCGGCTGTGTCGGACGGGCGTTTCTGTAAGGCGGAAGAGCCTTTATGGCGTCATGATAGCGTCGTGAAAGCGGAGAAAAAGGTGAAAAGTGGGGCTGTGGAAGGTGCGGAACGGGGGTGCGGAAGGCGTTCAGGGGCATTTCCGTTTTCTGTTTCACGATTTACGGTTGTCAAAATTTTTTACTGCGAAAATGCATGAATATGCAGAATGCCGTGACTGTGTTGAAAAAGCGGAAAGCCTGCGCCGCGCCTTCATTATCGGTTTTTTGTCTCACGCCCTGGCTGAGGGCATGCGCTCCTTCAGGCGCAGGCACGAGCACAGCGCACCGCAAATGGTGAGTATCCCTGCGAGGAGCATGGCGTCGTGAGGCGCACTGTCGCCGCAGAGATGGAAGAGAAGAGCCACCAGCGCAGCCCCTGTCGTCTGTCCGGTGAGCCTTGCCGTGGCAAGCATCCCGCTCGCGCTGCCTGCGCGCTGGGGCGGTGCCGAACTGAGCAGAAGGTGGTTGTTGGGCGACTGGAACAGTCCGAATCCGGCTCCGCACGCCATCAGTCTGAGTGCCAGACCGAGGTGTCCGGTGTCTTCAGGCACGAATGCCAGACTCATGCATCCGCAGCTCATCAGCAGCAGTCCGGCTCCGCCGAGTATTCCCGGATGTATCTTGCCGACGAGAGAACCAGCTATCGGAGCCACGAACACTATGACCAGAGGCCATGAGGTCATGATGAGCCCTGTCTCGACGGCACTGTGCCCGAACGTGCCGGCAAGCATGAAGGGCACCGCCACCATACCGAGCATCTGCGCGGTGAACGAGAGTATGCTCGTCACTACGGACATTGAGAATATCGGAATCCTAAGAAGGTCGAAGGGAAGCATGGGATATTTCTTCCTCATCTGCATGCGCACGTAGAGCACGGCGGTGCAAACGAAGGCGCAGGCTCCGGCAGTCAGGAGCGCGGCGGGCAGGTCGTGGGACACGCCCTCCACGCATCCTATCATCAGTCCGAATGTCGCCGCGTTGAGCAAAGCCTCTTTCAGGTTGAACCTTCTGCCCTTTATCTTCACCGGATTGTCGGGCAGATACCTGCGCGCCATTATGAAAGTCACTATGCCGACGGGCACGTTCACCGCGAAGAGCCACTGCCATGTGGCTGCCGAGAGGCTAGCCGCCGCGACGGAAGGACCTGTCACCGAGGCTATCGCCACGACGGTGGCGTTGAGTCCCACGCCCTTGCCGAGGTGGCGTTTGGGGTAGATGAGTTTTACGATTGACGTGTTGACGCTCATTATCATAGCCGCGCCCAGTCCCTGCACGAGGCGCGAGAGCACCAGCGTCGTGAGTCCGGGCGACAGCGCGCACAGCAGCGAGCCGAGCGTGAACACCGCTATCCCCGCCATGTAGACCTGCTTGTAGCCTTTCAGTTCGCCGAGCGAGGCGAACGGGAGGAGCGTCATCATGATGACGAGCTGGAAGGCGTTGACAATCCATATGGAGTCAGACGACGGTATGTCCAGCTCCGAGGCTATGCTTGGCAGGGCGACGTTGCATATCGTCCCGTCGAGAACGGAGAGGAAAAGTCCGCAGAACGTTGCCGCCATGGCATAATAGATGCGCGGGCGGTGCAGTCCGTCCCATTGCAGGTTGCCCGTAAGCTGTCCGGCGGCTGCGCCGTCATTGGCGTTCACGGATGTGGTAGGGGTGCTGTCTTTAGTGCTGTTCATAATCATCGTCATAAGCGTTCTGTCGCTCCGCCTGCGCGTGTCGTGTGGGCGGAACATGTGTTATCCGCATGCAAAGTTAGTAAAAATATGTCATGTAAGGAAACCTTGCTCGCGGAGGCATGCGCTTGGCGGGAGCGTTGTTTATGGTTGTAAAAAGCGTAAAAAAGGTAATGCCGTTTAACGTCAAAAAGCGTAACTTTGCGCCACTATGCCGGTATGGCGGACGCGGGGGCGTCAAGAGCCGCGTCTGCTGAGGCTGGATAATCACATATTATTAACAAAATTCAAAAACGGAAAGACAGAAATATGTTACTTGAAAAAATCAAATCGCCTGCCGACATCAAGAATATGACGGCGGAACAGCTCAGACTTCTTGCCGCCGAGATACGCGGAGGAATACTCAAGCGCGACAGTACGATAGGCGGACACGTGGGTCCCAATCTCGGATTCGTGGAGGCTACGATAGCCCTGCACTATGTGTTCGACATGCCGGAGGACAGGATTGTGTTCGACGTGTCGCATCAGGTGTATCCGCACAAGATGCTTACGGGGCGCGCATACGGATTCATCGACAGCAGGCGCATGGCTGAGGTGTCGGGCTACAGCAGTCCGGCGGAGTCGCCAGAATATGACTGCTTCGAGATAGGTCATACGTCGACGTCGGTCGCTCTCGCCACAGGTCTGCAGAAGGCACGCGACATTCTCGGAGGCAAGGAGAACGTTGTGGCGGTCATCGGAGACGGTTCACTGAGCGGTGGAGAGGCTTTCGAGGGACTCGACGTGGCGGCTGAGCTGGGCACGAATATAATAATTGTGGTGAACGACAATGAGATGTCTATCGCCGAAAACCACGGAGGAATATACCGCAACCTGCAACTGCTGCGCCAGACCGGGGGAAAGGCTGAGCTGAACCTGTTCAAGGCGATGGGCTTCGAATATAAATATGTGGAGCAGGGAAACGACATCGCTGCTCTCATAGAGGCGTTCAAGGAGGTCAGGGACACGCCGCGTCCGGTGGTGGTGCACCTCCACACCGAGAAGGGACACGGATGGCAGCCCGCCGTGGACAACAAGGAGAAATGGCACTGGAACTCTCCTTTCGACATCGAGACGGGTGCTCCCAAGTCGGAAGGAGGCGGAGAGAGCGCGGCGCAGATACTGGGCGGATGGCTCAGGGAGGAGATGAGGCGCGACCCGAAGCTTGTGAGATTATCGCCAATGGCAGTATCGGCAAAGTAGTGAATTACAGCAGAGCCGCTCAGCGTGGTTATGTGGATGTGGGCATTGCCGAAGAGGCGGCGGTGGCTATGGCGTCGGGCATGGCGCGCAGGGGAGCGCACCCGGTGTTCAGCACTTACGCCACATTCTTGCAGCGCACGTACGACCAGATGGCGCAGGACCTGTGCGTGAACGGCAATCCAGCCGTGATAAACGTGCTGGGCGCGTCGGTCTACGGCATGAACGACTTCACGCATATATGCTTCTTCGACATCCCGATGTTGAGTCATATACCCAACCTTGTCTACCTTGCGCCGACGACGGTAGAGGAAATGATAGCCATGGAAAAGTGGGCTATAGGACAGGACAAGTACTCTGTCGCGCTGCGTGTGCCTGAAGGTGAGGTGAGCCACAGCACCGAGGAGTATGACACCGACTACTCCGAGCTCAACCGCTACAAGGTGGTGAGACGAGGCAAAGGGGTGGCTCTGATAGGTCTGGGCAACTTCCTTGCAAAGGCGGAGCGCGTGGCTGACATGCTGAAAGAGAGCGGGCTGGACGCCACCGTCATCAATCCGCGCTATATAAGCGGTGTCGACGAAGAGCTGCTCGAGAGCCTGAAGGCAGACCACAGTCTGGTGGTGACGCTGGAGGACGGTTGCGTGGACGGAGGGTTCGGTGAGCGCATAAGCCGCTTCTACGGCTCTTCCGACATGAAGACCATGAACTTCGGCGTGGCAAAGGCTCTTTACGACCGTTACGACGTGCGGCAGCTCCTGCTCGACAACAGGCTCACCGACGGGCAGATTGTGGAGGACATACTTGGCGTAATGGGCAGATGAGCGGCGTGAATGCCGCCAAGCCCCCGCGCCTGACGAAGCTTAACGACAGTCACCCCCGGCATCACAGTGAGTGGATGCCGGGGGTGACGCATATGTGAAGGTATGTTTCCGTGACTCAGGTTCAGACGGAGAACATTATTATAATCTGTGCTATGACCACTCTGACGAACATTCCGAGCGGATAGACCGAGGTGTAGCTCACTGAGGCGGAGTCGCCTTTGAGCGTGTCGTTGGCGTAGCTCAGAGCCATGGGGTTTGCCATCGAGCCGCAGAGAATGCCGCAGATGGTGCCGAAGTCGAACTTTCCTGTGTGCAGGGCGAGCAGTCCCACGATGATGAGAGGGAGCACGGTGACCACGAATCCGGTAGCAACCCACATCAGACCTTCGGGTCGCATGATGGTGCTGAAGAAGTCGCTGCCTGCCACAAGACCCAGACTTGCAAGATAGAGCGACAGTCCGAGCTTGCGCAGCATGAGCGATGCGGAGCGTGTGGTGTAGCTTATGAAGTGGGCGCGGGGACCGAGCGCGCCGACAAGTATGCCCATGATGATGCCTCCGCCTGCTATTCCGAGGTGTACGGGCGCGCTCATTCCCGGCAGGTTGATGGGAATCATGCCGAGCGCAAGACCCAGTATCATACCGAAGAAGATGGCTCCGAGGTTGGGCTCTTTGAGCACTTGGACAGCGTTTCCGAGGAACTGCTCGGCGTGACAGATGTCTTTCGGCGCTCCCACAACGGTGAGGCGGTCGCCGTACTGAAGGCGGAGGTCGTCGCTGGCAAGCAGCTTTATGTCGCCGCGCATTATCCGGCTGACGTTCACTCCGTATGCCGTGCGCATGTGGAGCGTGCCGAGCGTCTTGCCGTTGAGCTCTGTCCGGGTGAGCAGAATCACGCGGCTCTCCACGTTGCTGTCTATGGCGTTCCAGTCTATACGGTCTTTGTCGCGGTTCCAGTCTTTCTCCACCTTCTTGCCGAAGAGTATGCTCATTGCCTCCGACTCGTCTATCTTAGTCACCACGAGCACGCTGTCGCCCTGCTGCATCGTGGTCTCCGCCAGCGGCACAATCACCTTTCCGTCGCGCCATATGCGCGATATGATGAAGTGGCGGTGGGTCATCTGCGATATCTCAAAGATGGTTTTCCCGTCGAGCGCGGGGTTCACGACGATGTATTGTGCTATGTATGTGTTGTCCTCACTGTTCTCCTCGCGCGGCTCAAGGTCTGCCGGCTTGACGAAGAAACGGCGTATGAACATCATGGCGAGTATCACTCCGACAACTCCGAGCGGATAGGTCACGGCGCATCCCAGTGCCGCTCCGTTGCTCGGAAGTCCTGCGCTGTTGAGTGCCTGCTGCGCTGCGGCAAGGGCGGGGGTGTTGGTTGTCGCTCCGCAAAGGATGCCGGTCATGTCAGGAACGCTTATTCCTGTCAGCGGACAGAGTATGAGCGCCAGTATCGTTCCGGCTGCGATGACAGCCATGCTCCATATGTTGAGCGACAGACCCTCGTGCCTCATCATGCCGACAAAGCTCGGTCCGACGTGCAGTCCGAGGGTGTAGACGAAGAGCAGAAGCCCGAACGTCTCTGCGAAACTCACCATCATGGGGTCGGCGCAGAAGCCTAACTGACCCGCTATGATGCCTATAAAGAACACGAAAGCTATTCCGAGCGATATGCCGCGGACATGAAGTTTGCCGAGCGCGAGGCCTGCGGCGGTTATCATGGACAGCACTATGACCGTCTGTGCGGCAGGATTTGTGCTGAAAAGCCCGTTTATCCAGTCCATTGTTATGTTATTGATGTGATGAGTGTCCGGATGTGGCTGACCGGTGGAAAGAATTGTATGCCCTGCTTCCACGGACCCGCCGATATCCTGTGCAAAGATAGCTCAAGTTGCAGACACTGCAAAGAAAAGACGCCGAAATGTATGTTTTACCGTGTTTTATACAAGCCGCCTTACTGCGGAAGAGCCTTTTCTGTCAATTGTCATGACAATAGTGACATTATCTGGATTGCCTTACGGCGCAGTCTATCGTTATCTTTCCGTTGTCGGGAATGATGCGCAGGACGTGGCTGTCGCCCTCCACCGCTTTCTCAAACCTGCCTTCTGAGCATGTCACGGAGTAGGAGTGTCCGCGGAACACGGCGTTGGCAGACTTGCCGCCGACGTCGGTGAACGGCAGTTCCGTGCCCGGTGCGGCGTGCAGTTGCAATGCCCATGCTACGTCTTTGCCCGCATCCGGCGAGCTCACCTCTATGCGGTCGTCGTGCAGCGTGATACGGAATGTGTCGCCATACTGGTCGTTGCCTCTCACTTCGAGCACGCTTCTGCCGCGCTCTTTCACTTCCGGACTGTCGAGTCTGAGCTCTTCCGCCTGTCCGTCACTGCCGGTCCTGACAAGTGACAGTCCGGCTCTGTCCTCGCCCTTGCTCCACATGAAGCCGTCGACGAAGGGCAGCGTGTAGAACAGAAAACGGTCTCCCGTGCCCGGAGTGTCGAGATATTCCGACTTGAAACGCTCGTCGAAGAGATGTATGTCGCGGAATCTGAAGCGTCCCTTTTCCCACAGCAGGTTGGCGCGGTAGTAACGGCTGTCGTACCAGACGGTCTTGTTGCCCTCGCCGCGCACGTCGCTCACGGTGGTGACGGCGGTGGCGGGAGTGAGCGGAAAACGCTTTCTGAACCATCTGCCAGACTCTCCGAGCGTCTCCACACGCACCTTTCCGGCACGCCGCAGAGAGTCGATGAGCGGCATCTGCATCTCGAGTCCCTCCCTCATGTTGTCCCATGTGAAGGAGTTTTCCTGCCCTGCCTGGGCATAGCCGAAGGCGAGGCACGGTCCGTCGGTGAGCGCGTCGAAGAAGTAGTCCACCCATTTGCGGTTCATCCCGGCATGCTTATAGACCGGCTCGAGCGATATTACGCCCTGCCGTTCGTTGCCCAGTCCGTCGTCATACTGGTATATCGGGTCGCTGCCAAGCATTCTGAAGACGGGCACCGGTATCTGTCCCGCCCCGGTCTGGGCAGGCATGTAGGCATTGAGACGGCTGGGATAGTAAGCCTGGTTCCAGTATCCGCCCCACAGGGTGTAGCCGTCCGTGCCTATCTGGTCCTTGCAGTTGCACGACGCTTCGATGCCGTATCTGTCGTGCATATATGCAAGTGTGTGCGCATCGATGTACCATGAGCCTACCGATTTGGGGTAAGTGCCGAATACGTCCTTGAACTTCCGCATGTAGACATCCACCAGACGCTCCCGCTCTTCCTTTGTGTATCCGGTGCTGAACGCTATGTTCGCGTGCGACACCCACGGATGCTCGCCCCGCCACTTGAGCCCCGCCGCCTCGATGTGCGGCTGTGTCAGTTCCCACCATGCGCCTATCTCCGCGCCGTTGCGCAGCTTGGTCTTCAGCAGTTTCTGGTAGAGTGGATTGATGAGAGCGTCGTACTCGAGCAGGAACGTTGCCGGAAGATTGTAACGGTTGACCAGCTCCACCTGCCTGCACACCGTCTCGTAGAGTTTCCGGTCGGAGTCTTCCACGCGATAGTCTGTCTGTCGTATGAAGTTCACTATGTTTATTATGCGCGGCTGGTTGTCGGTCCCAGTCACGCCTACGGTCCGCGCGCATGCCGTCGCGGTGGCTGCCGCGAGGGTCAGGATGAGGAACAGTGTCTTGGTTTTTGTCATGTCTTGAAGGTTATTACACATTATTATATAGTATATTATAGTCAGCAGTGCGGGTCGGAAGAGGCTTTTCCGTTCAGAGATAGGTCACGAGTATGTCCCAGACTGCTAATATATGGCATAGCGAGCCGAGCAGGACGAAGAAGTGGAACACCGTGTGCATGAACCTCCTTTTGTTGATACTGTAGAACAGCGCGCCCGTGATGTAGCTCACTCCCTCGGCTATGAGCCATGCCATGGATATGCCGCTCACGCTGCGGGAGAGCGGTCCGAACGCCACGAGCACGCTCATGCCCATTGCCACGAAGCATGCCGTCTCGATGTTGCTGTGGTCTTTCAGCCGCGCGAAGCTCATTATGGTGCCCGCTATGGCAGCCGTCCATATGAAGGCGAACAGCGACCATCCCCATGCCCCGCACTCTCTCAGGGCTATCAGAGTGATGGGAGAGTAGGATCCGGCGATGTGCCAGTAGATTGCCGCGTGGTCCCACCGGCGGAGCCGTTCCTTCCATTTCGACCATGCGCTCAGCGAGTGGTATACCGTGGAAGCGGCGTATGAGCACAGCATACCGAAGAGATAGAGTATGACACCCGTTGTAGCCCAGATGTTGTCGGTGTGCATACACCATGCCAGGAACACCGCTCCCGCCGCCACACCCATCACTATTCCGGCTGCGTGCGACCACGAGTTCCACAGCTCTTCCTTATGATTGAAGAATATTTTCATTGCGTTCCGCGCTTCGGTGTGAATCCTTTCCTGTCCTTTCGAGTATGTCCTGCATTTTCCATCTGCGTCTCATCGAGTAGGTCTTTCCCTCTTTCTCTATGACGGAAAAGAGTGCGAAAGCCTTCTCAAGAAGGAATTCGTTGTCAGGAAAGGATACGGTGTCAGCCTCGACATAGAACAGTTCGGCAAGCATCTCCATGCGCGCCATGCGCTGTTCGGGGTCGAGTCCGGCAAGAGCGAGCATCACCTCGTCGGTCGTGGCGTTGCGGTAGAGCGCGTACGGACCGACATACTGTTCGTAGAGCTGTTTTATCTCCTCGCGCCGGTCGGCTATTTCCTTCTTCCTGAGCATGCGTTCTATCGCAGCCATGAACTCGCGTATGAGGCGCAGGATGTAGTCACGTTGAAGCATATTGTTGTGTTGTCTTATGTTGTTTCTGTTTCGTCTGTACCGTTGTCCGTGGTGTCCGCGCCGCCGTCATTGTGACTGTCGCCTCCGACGGTGATGACGCCCGCTCCGCCGTATGCACGTCCTGTATTCATGATGTGGCGGTAGAGCTTGTCGTAGAAAGGATGGCGCGTCATGGTGGATGTGTCTCCAAGGATGATGAGCTTCATCCTTGCGCGTGTCATCGCCACGTTCATGCGACGCAGATCGCGCAGGAATCCTATCTGCCCCTCACCGTTGGCGCGCACCAGCGAGATGAGTATCACGTCGCGCTCCTGCCCCTGAAACCCGTCGACGGTGTTGACGGTGATGAGGTGGCGGTAAGGTTTGAAGAAGGCGTCTTTCCTTATCAGCCGTCTGAGATACTGCACCTGCGCCCGGTAGGGAGATATCACGCCCACGTCGATGCTCTCCTCGAGCAGTCTGCGCCTGCCTATCTTGTTGAAGTAGGAGGTGAGAACGGCGACGGTGATCTCAGCCTCTCCGCGGTTTATCCTGCCGAAGTTCTCGCCCACAAACTCCTCTTTGCCCTCGAGCGCGGAGGTGTCTATCCACGTCATGGGGCAGTCGAAGTCGAGTATTCCACGGTTTTTTATCTGCGGTGCGGAGGTTATCCGTCCCTGATAGAACCATTCGTTGGAGAACCGCATTATGTCCTCGTTCATGCGGTATTGCACAGTGAGCAGCGTCACCGCCTCCGGCTTGCTCTCCACGATGCGCTCCATGAGCGTCGTGCCCAGTCCGCCTTTCAGCGCGGCTATGCTCTTGACGGTGGGCGGAAGCTGGCAGTGGTCGCCTGCGAGCACCACACGCGACGCCCTGCGTATGGCTATCCAGCATGCGGCTTCGAGCGCCTGTGCCGCCTCGTCGATGAACAGCGTGCCGAACTTCTGCCCTGACAACAAGTGGCTCGCGCTGCCCGTAAGCGTTGAGGCAATGACCTTAGCCTCGCCGAAGAGCTGCGAGTTTATCCTCAGTTCGAGTTCCACGGCACGGCTCTTCAGGCGGTCCATCTTCTGGTGCCAGCCGTTGTCGCGGCGCTTGCGCTCCTGCCGCAGCTTGCGTATGGCCTGGCGTATGCTCCACAGCTGCGGGTAGTCGGGATGAGCCTCGAAGCGTCGTTCGTAGGTGAAGGAAAGCATCTTGTCGTTCACGCGCGTGGGATTGCCGATGCGCAGAACGTTCAGTCCCCGGTCGGTAAGTTTCTCTGATATCCAGTCGACAGCCATGTTGCTCTGGGCGCATACTAGCACCTGGTTCTCTCGCCGGAGTGTCTCGTATATTCCCTCAACGAGCGTTGTGGTCTTCCCTGTGCCCGGAGGACCATGCACAACCATGACGTCTTTTGCCGCCAGCATCTCGTTGACGGCGTGCTCCTGCGAAGGGTTGAGCCACGGGAACCGTGTCGGTGCGAACGTGAACCGAGCCGCCTTCGCTCCCGAGTAGAACAGGTCGCGCAGGTAGGCAAGGCGTCCCGAGCGCGCGCCTGTGACACGGTCGAGAGCCTCGAACATCAGTCTGTATGACGTCTCGTCGAACGACAGCTGCACGCCCAAGGGCTTCTCCATGCGTTGCAGTTCGAGAATGTGGCTGGTTGACGGCATCACCACCACCATGCGGTCGGCTTCGGCATAGCTCACCGTGGCTGTGAACGACAGGTAGCGGATGCTTTTCTCCTCTCCACCGGCACCGGTGCTCATGGTGAAGAAACACACCGGGCGTCCGTACTCGAAGTTGTGTTCGATGTCGCTCCCGTCCTGTCTTATTATCTCGATAACCTCCTGATTGAGCGAGTTATAATACGTGCGTCCCGTCCTTACGGGATACCATGCGTCGCCGCGCCTCACCTTCCGCATTATGCCGAAAGCCTCCGTCTGCCTGCGGAAGTTCTCTTTCTCGCATGCATATTCCACCTGCAGCAGCATCCTCTGCCGCGTGAGAGCCTGTATGGGTGACTGGTTGTCCATGCCTATCGGTCGTCGTGTTGTCGCGCCTGGCGTCTGGAGAAGACGCAGCCGCAGTAGTTCTGCCTGTAGAGACCGTGCTCGCGCGACAGCTCTATGGAGCGTAGATAGCCCCCGCGCTTCTTGAAGTCGGACGGCAGGAAGCTCACTCCCGTGCGTGCGGCAATCTCCTCGCCTATCTCGTTTATCCTGTCAGCCCTCTTCATCGGACTTATTGTGAGTGTCGTGGTGAAGTAGTCCATGCCCCGTTCTGCCGCCAGCCGCGCCGCGCGTTCGAGCCTCATGCGGTAGCACACAAGGCATCTGTCGCCTCCCTCAGGTTCGTTCTCCAGTCCTCGCACGGCGTTGTAGAACGTCTGCGGGTCGTATTCGTCAGCCTCGAACATCACCGGGTTCACGGTCTCCATCTCACTTATGAGTCTCCGCTGTTCCTCTCTGCGCGTGGCGTATTCGGATTCGGGCGATATGTTGGGGTTGTAATAAAGCACCGTTATGCGGAAGTATTGCGACAGATACTCTATGGTATAGCTGCTGCACGGTGCGCAACAGCTGTGCAGCAGCAGTGTGGGTGTCTCTCCGGCAGCCTCGTGCCGTTTTATTATCTCGTCGAGTCTGAGCTGATAGTTTATCTTGTTCATTGTATATGTTGTGTTGTTGCGGCGCGCCGGGATGTATTTGATGTTTCAATTAATATTACTTGTCGTTGTGTTGCCTGGCGCGGGCTGTCTTATGCAAAGACAGAGCCAGCGAGTGCAATGAGAACTTGTTCTTGTATTGCCGAGCGCAGCCTGTCTTATGCAAAGTTAGCGTAAAATTTTTTAATGAGCCAGAGTTTATATCAAAGAAAATGACACGTATGCAGTAGGAGCATGTCAGTAAGGGGTCGGCGAGGTGTTTCCGCGCAGTGCTTACGTGTTTTAAAATAACATGGCTGGCGGAAAGTAGAGACGCAAGATTTTGCGTCTCACGATGGAGGAGTGTGATTATACGATTGAGGAATGTGTTTGTTTCCAGTGTGATATGATGTTCTCAGATAGCGTAGTTGGTAGCTTGTGAGACGCAAGATTTTGCGTCTCTACTTGGTTGGTAGCGCAATTTGGGTGTGCGGTTTGTTTGTGGTCGTGATGGGGAAAATGTGTTTATTGTCAGTGTGTTATGATGTTTTATGTAGCGGATGGTAGCTTGTGAGACGCAAGATTTTGCGTCTCTACTTTGGGATGAAAGCGGGGTTGTGGCGTGGAGGGGATGATGTTATGGCGACGGATGCTGTCTTTATCGTGCCCATATGCCGTCTTTATTGTGCCCATATGACGTTTCGTACGGTCGTCTTGTTATCCGTTCTTAAAATGGGATGTCTTTTTATATACCATGCCAAAACGTCTGTGGAGCGCGGATATATGCGGTTTTTGCTTAACATATATTTATGTTTGGTGTTTTGAATTTAACATATCGTTTTCTCTCTTACAGCTTTCCGCACCTCGACAATGTCTGTCCGGAAAGCCCGTTTTACGTCGGTTGTGTGGTGAAAAACGGGTGGCGAAGGTGCGGAAAAGGCTCTTTCGTGTTACGGGAACGGCTTTTTGAGGGTGCGTAAGGGGCTTTATGGCAGTGTGATAAAGCCTGTTTCGTGATGCGGAACGGGCTCTTTCGTGTGACGGAGAAATGGCTTTCATGACACCATTGCAGTCAACCGGTTGTCTGTCAGTGGCTTGCGCGGGTTCCTGTTTTCTGCGTTTTTCCGGATTGTTTTGCCGCTGCCGCGCTCTGACGTAGTATTTGCGGTGTTTTTACAACGGATATTTAACATTTCGGTTACAGTTTTATATATTTTTAATATTCATATCCGTGAGTTGCGGCATTGCGGTTGTCGTATGACGATGATGTCCGTGCGTTATTCCGTGGACATTGTTCTCCATCGTCAACATCTTACGTACACAATATCCGGTGATATGCATTCATTATGCCTCATGTTCTTTGCCGTTTGCCTTAAAATGAGTAATTTTGCACACATTTGGTATAATCAGCCGATTAATAACAGGTTCGCAATGAAGGATATTTGCTGCTTAGGGCACATCACAAAAGACAAGATCATCACTCCGCGCAAGACCGTCTACATGTCGGGAGGCACGTCGTTCTATTTCTCATATGCCTTCAACAGTCTTCCGCACAGGGTTCCGTTCAGGCTCGTTACGAAGCTCGGGGAGGAAGACATGGACGCTGTGAGACTGATGCGGGGTGCTGGCATCGACGTGGAAGTGAGACGGAGCCGCCACACGGTGTATTTTGAGAACAAGTATGGGGATAACCAGAACGAGCGCACACAGCGTGTCCTGGAGAAGGCAGACCCTTTCACCGTTGAGGACGTGAGCGGTCTTGACGCCGGCATATATCATCTCGGGTCGCTCCTTGCCGACGATTTCTCGCCCGAGGTGGTGGAGTATCTCTCGCAGAGAGGCAGCATATCCATCGACGCCCAGGGCTATCTGCGCGACGTTCGGGGGCATGATGTGCATGCGGTGGACTGGGAGGACAAGCTCAGGATACTCGCCCTGACGGACATAATAAAGGTGAACGAGCACGAGATGCAGGTCATCACGGGACTCAGCGACGCCCGGGACGCTGCACTGCGCCTGGCGGGGTGGGGCGTGAAGGAGGTTGTGGTGACGCTGGGAAGCGAGGGTTCGCTGATATATGCCGATGGCTGTTTCCACGAGATACCGGCGTACGCGCCGCGTGAGATAGTGGATGCCACGGGCTGTGGCGACACCTATTCCGCCGGTTATCTGTACTGCCGCGCGCTCGGTGCGGGCTATTCCGAGGCAGGACGGTTTGCCGCCGCCATGTGCACATTGAAGCTCGAGCATAACGGACCGTTCGACCGCACTGCGGCGGAAGCCGAGGCTCTTGTGCGGGGAGAGCGCAGGGGTGATGGCGGAGAGTGATAAAATTGAGGCGATTTTTGTTTGATTGTAAGTTTTTTTTCGTACATTTGCATAAGATGTAGCTGCACTCGGGAAACAAGAGCAAGCTCTCTTTCCGCTCGTTTGCAACATCTTTGCATAAGATCGGATGCGGCTCGGCAACATCAATCCTGTGAAAACGTTGTTTTTCCGCTTTGTCGTTGCACTCGCCTTTCACTATGTCCGCATTCCCGTAAGGTTTTGCTGAAAAAACCGTGACGGCTGGTATTAAACTTAAATAACGGATAAAAACTTAAATGAAATGGAAAAGACACTGATTCTTCTAAAACCCTGCACAGTGCAGAGAGGGCTCATCGGTGAAGTGATACATCGCTTCGAGAGAAAAGGTCTGCGCATAAAAGGACTTAAAATGATGCAGCTCGACGAAGCCATTCTCAACGAGCACTATGCCCATCTTGCCGACCGCCCGTTCTTCCAGTGGGTGAAAAACGCCATGATGGCTACTCCCGTGGTGGCTATGTGTGTGGAAGGCACTGACGCGGTGGAGGTGGTGCGCAGCATCACAGGAGCTACAAACGGACGCAAGGCAGCCCCCGGCACCATCAGAGGCGACTATGCCATGAGCGGACAGGAGAACATCGTGCATGCCTCAGACAGTCCTGAGAATGCGGCGATAGAGCTGCGCCGCTTCTTCAAGGAGGAGGAGATATTCGACTATCCTTACCCCATGCGCGACTTCTTCTACAGTCCTGACGGCATATGATGGCGCGGAAGGCGGCATACAAATAAGCATATCAGATTAATATAATATAAACTTTTAAATCCGATGGATAAATTAGTAATAAGCAGTTATGATGAGTTTGCCGCTTACTTGGGCAAGAATCTGGGTGTGTCAGACTATGTGGAGCTGACGCAGGAACGCATAAACATGTTTGCAGACGCCACTCTCGACCATCAGTGGATACACGTTGACACGGAGCGCGCGGCACGTGAGAGCCAGTTCGGCACGACCATAGCGCACGGCTATCTCACGCTATCGATGCTACCTTATCTGTGGAACCAGATTATAGACGTGAGAAATCTGAAGATGATGGTGAACTATGGCATGGACAAGATGAAGTTCGGTCAGGCTGTGAAGTCGGGTCAGGCAATACGCCTGTCGGCAGACCTTCACGCCATAGAGAACCTGCGCGGGGTGACCAAGGCGCAGATAAAGTTCGCCATAGAGATAAAGGACTGCCCGAAAAAGGCGCTCACCGGCATCGCCACGTTCCTCTACTACTTCGAGTGACACGGCTTGACGGTGTGGGCTGACAGAAAAGAAAACCCGGAGAACGGTGTGATGACCCACCGCGCTCCGGGCTTTGTTTTTGTTCAGCCTTGCCGCTCCGTGGTGGCGGCTGATGTCATAGCGTCATCTTCTCGAGCTTCATCTCGGCGGCTTTCTCTATGGCTCCGACATGCTCCTTGAAGTGTGGCGCGTTGGAGTGAGCCTCGAGTGACGCCTCGTCAGCCCATGTCTCGCAGAACATGAACACGTTGTCGTGTGTGGCGCTTGCGAAGAAGTCGTAAGCCACGCAGCCCTTGTCGTTTGCCAGTGTGGCGGCTACGAGAGCCTTGGCGTGTGCTGTCACCTCGTCGCGCAGGGCGGCGTCGTTAAGTCTTACGAAGCAGTTCAGTCTTATCATAATATTTCCTTTCTTTTGTTTTATGTTAATATTGTGCCGGCAACCGGTGCCGGCGGGGTTATGGTCATTTGTTCAGAGTCCACGTGGCACCGTCCTTTGTGTCCTTCACCTCGAATCCGGCGGCGGCGAGCTCGTCGCGTATGCGGTCGCTGGTAGTCCAGTCTTTCGCCGCCTTAGCCTTGGCGCGGAGGTCGAGCACCATGTCCACCACCTTGCCGTATGCCTTCTCGCGCTCGTCTGACGCGCCGCTGCGGTCGGCGCG
>ERZ779643.1379-NODE-1379-length-16822-cov-2.184231_pt1 | contig 16822 bp, 9 predicted proteins | sample MGYA00511564_ERZ779643 | MGnify/ENA primary metagenome ERZ779643 (study PRJEB29588, sample SAMEA2147114) | human gut metagenome | biome: human gut; feature: human-associated habitat; material: faeces | place: Denmark | collected 2008/2010 ... | reverse complement strand
AATAGCTGCCCCTCGCTGGCATTGCCATACCACGGCGTGATAAACAGGTTTACCAGTCCGCTTATTCCAAACAACTACCGTTTCACGCTGATTTGTGATGGCAAGAGAATAAGAAATGTCTTTCCCATTCACTTCCTCCTTCTCTAGCAAACAATGTATAGCTTCTATGGTATTTTTATAAATTTCTTCGGCATCGTGTTCCACCCATCCTAGTTGCGGATAGAATTGCTGATGCTCTATATTGACCCGATGCAACAATTCGCAACTTTCAGAGAACAGCATAGCTTTTGTCGCCGAAGTACTTTGGTCTATGGTAATTATTTTGCTAATCATACTATTAGATTTTAAAAGGACATGTTTATTTTTTCATGAATTCAAGAGCAGCCTTACAGATTCCTTCTTTATCCAACCCATAATGAGCAAAGATTTCATGAGAGTTTCCATGAACTACATTTTCATCGGGAATACCGATAATACGTACCGGAACCGGATTTTCAGAAAGCGTCTCAACCACAATAGCTCCCAAACCACCAAACTGACTATGCTCTTCCACAGTGATAATTCTTCCGGTTTCTTCTGCCGCTTTCTTGATAGCTTCCACATCAACAGGCTTTATGGAAGACATATCCAACACACGTGCCTTAATGCCTTTCTCCTGTAACATCAAACCAGCTTGATAAGCATGATAAACCGTTTCTCCGGCGGCAATGATGGTCAGGTCCGTACCATCCAGCAGCATATTAGCTTTTCCCAGAACAAAATCAAAATCATCATTCTCATACACATCGGGAACAGCAGCTCTTCCTACACGTACATACACCGGTTCAGGATAATCTACCAATAGTTTGACCAACTTGCGTGTCTGACGGGCATCACAGGGGAGAACGATATTCATTCCCGGAAAAGTTCTTAATACGGCAATATCATGCAGACTATGATGAGTAGCCCCTAAAGCACCGTATGCGACACCACCACTCACTCCCAATATCTTCACATTATTCTGACTATAAGCCAAATCGACCTTCACCTGCTCCAAGCTACGTGCCACGTAAAAGCAAGCCGGGCCACATACAAACACTTTTTTTCCGCTATGTGCCAAACCTGCTGATATTCCTACCGCATCCTGTTCGGCTATTCCACATTCTACAAACTGTGCGGGTAATTCTTTTGCAAAATCTCCCAAAGTAACAGAACCCCTGGCGTCTGTTGTAACCGCCACAATATCTTTATCCTGACGAGCCAACTCCAGCAATGTATCTGTAAAGCTCTTTCTGCACGCTATTATATTATTTGCCATTGTTTTCTTTTTCTAGTTTTTCAATTCTTTCGGATACCTCGCGAACAGCCTCTTCATATTGTTCGGCTGTAGGCACGCCATGATGCCATTTTGCAATGCCTTCCATATAAGACACTCCTTTTCCTTTTGTAGTATGGGAGATAAGCAAATGAGGCTTTTTATTCGTATAATCAATAGAACGGAAAGTCCGGATGATATCTTCCATTTCATCCCCATTCATTTCCAACACATCCCAGCCGAAAGCAGTCCAGCGGTCACGCATACTCTCCAATGACATGACCTCCTCGGTTGTACCGCTGATCTGCAAACGATTACGGTCAATAATGGCTACCAGATTATTCAATTTATATTGGTTTCCTGCCATAGCAGCTTCATATATCGAACCTTCCCCTTGCTCACCATCTCCCATCAATACATACGTTTTATAATCAGCTTTATCCATTTTGGCAGCAATCGCCATTCCAACGCCTACAGACAAGCCATGCCCTAAAGCTCCTGTATTTACTTCAATACCCGGTACCTCTATAGTAGGATGACCGGACAAAATAGACCCGAACTCACCTAAAGTATCGGTTATCTCATGAGAAATAAAGCCTTTTGCCTCAAGAGTAACATATAAAGCCTCCACACAGTGTCCCTTACTCATTACAAAACGATCTCTTTTCGTTTCCTTTGGTTTATCCGGCCAAACACGCATTATATCAAAATAAAGTGCTGTAAGCACGTTAAGACACGACAGATCACCTCCAATGTGTCCTGCTTTTGCTTTATACACAATCTCAACCAACCGTTTCCGATTCTTTTCCGATTGTAATTCTAACGTTTCAACTTGCATATTATTATCATTTACTTTCTTATTCTTTCGCAAATAACGGAATTCAACCGGAATTATCCAACATTAAACGAAAGAAAATGAAATTCAATTTGATTATATTAACAATATATTTCCATATAACCTATAAACCGGGACAATTAATTTATTCTGTCAACAAGGTTATATCTCTATATAAATAAGACTCTTCGATCGTCTCTTTTGTACCCAGCAGAACAGTTATAAAAAAAGAAGCAAACAATAAGGACAAATAGGGAAGCAAAAATCAGAGTTGATAAAAAAGGTGATCAAGAATGTATTTTCCAACATTCTCAATCACCCATATTACCTTTGTTTCAGTAAGAATCAGATAACTTCGACCTCTAATTCTTTTAATCTTTCAAAATCCTCTTCGGTTATAGTACTATCTGTAATAATAGCATTTGCTAATGAAACCGAGCCTAAACTAGCAAAAGCACTGACACCTATTTTTGAACAATCAGCCACCAGATACACTTTACTGGCAGATTCTATCATAGCAGATTTCACGACCAAATCACTTAGACTAGGATAGGTCAGTTTCATATCCGAAGAAATACCAGCTGTAGCTAGAAACAATTTATTAGCGCGTATATCTTTAAATGAATCGGCCGCCATTTTTCCTGTCAAAGAAAGTGTAGGAGCCTTGAACTCACCTCCGGTAACAATCAGATTAATACCATGATTCTCACCTAAAATCAAAGCTATATTCAAAGCATTAGTAATGACTGTCAGGTCCTTATAATTCATTAAAAGCTTTGCGATCTCTGTAGTTGTAGAACCGGAATCAAGAATTATACTGTCCCCCTCCTGAATAAACTGAATAGCTTTCTGAGCAATTTCTTTCTTTTCCTCCAAATGAGTCTGATTGAACAATTGCCCGGTCTTGGCAAACGACCCTACTCCTTTCAGAAACGCACCTCCATGCTCTCTTTGGATATACCCCATTTGTTCCAAGGCTTCCAAATCCTGACGGATCGTTACATCCGTCACATTGAAAATTTTACTAAGGTCCTGAACTTTTGCATGTCCGTCTTCACGAATCAGATGCAATATCTTTACTCTTCTTTGATTGAGTGCCATATTTATTAGATTTAGAGGTTATGTTTTTTACGATATTCCTGAATATCCTTAATGGAAACAATTTTCAAACCGAATTTTGCTGCAATCTCACCTAGTTGGGGAAGACGCGCCATTGTACCATCTTCATTCAAAATTTCAACAAGAGCTCCTCCGGGTTTCAAACCTGCCATTCTTGTCATATCCAGTGTGGCTTCGGTATGTCCATTACGCTCCAAGACCCCATTTTCCGCACCATATAGAGGGAAAACGTGTCCGGGACGAGCAAACTCGGAAGGATTCAGATTTCCTGCCACCAAAGCTTTTATTGTTGACGAACGGTCGAAAGCAGAAACTCCCGTAGTACAGCCATACCCTCTTAAATCTACCGACATAGTAAACGGTGTACCTAGCAATGAAGTGTTTTCTTCTGCCATCGGAGCCAGACAAAGTTCTTCACAACGTGAACGTGGCAGAGGAGCACATAACAACCCTCTGCCATGAGTAATCATAAAATTTACAATTTCAGGAGTAATCTTTTCTCCTGAAACGATAAAATCGCCTTCGTTTTCACGATCTTCGTCATCAACAACGATCAATACTTTGCCCTGGCGAATATCTTCCAATCCTTCTTCTACTGTATTTAACATTTTAGTGTATCTAGGGAGTTAATTATACCGCAAATTTAAGCTAAAACAAAAAGAATCGAAAACTATTAGCCTTTTTTATGATAAAAAAAATCAATCATCTCCCGTCAGAAGGCTTATCCCATCATTTCACTTCTATTATTCTAAGAACAATATAAGGAGCATCCGGAATTCTTACTCCCCGATGATGTATATCAAAAACACGATAATCCAATTCCTCCGTTGTTTCAAATATCACAGGATATTCCGTGACAGTCATGGCCCACACATCAATAATCTCTACTTTAAACCGTTTATTCTTTTGCAATTTGTTATAATCCGCATTTTTTACCGGCAGATTAAAAGTCCAGAAACCTTTCACATCTTTTCCCATATTGACCAGATAATAATCTGGTCCAGCAGTAGAAGTAACCAAGTCACGACTGATATCTGCCATCTCCAACGGATGGGGAGCAGCTTCAATAATCGTTCTTAAAAATTTCACACGTTTCCAGCTTTCACCTTTTAAAGATCCCCCTTGCGCCCAAAAGATAGGTTCGTTCCCCTGCTGATAACATTCACCGTGAGTGACATAAATTCCACCCAACAAACCATTCAAAATAAAGCAAGTCATCTGCTGCGGACTTAACCTTCCCCAACGATAAGGTAGATTCCCTTCATACCCAACCTCATCACATATAACCGGTTTGCGATAAATTTTTCTTAAAGTAGCAGAAGCGGTAGAACTCAGCACCGGTGCCTCATCCTGAATGCTGACATGGGTAAATTCAGGCATCCAATAATCAAAATAAGTAGCCGTCGCTCCATGAATAGAACATAAATGGCGATAAGGATCATTCTCAACCACAGTTTTCGTCAACAGCTTCCAATCATCCACAGTTTTCGCTTTTACATAATCCCACTCGTTTGCCATAGACCACCATACATTTCTAAAAGAAGCCAAACGCGCAGTAATATATTTAATATAACGTACATTCACCTCATTCGACATAGCATCAAAGCCCCATCTTCCTTTATCATAAGGATGGAAAAGGATCAAATCCGCCTCAATCCCCAAACGGTTCAGTTGGTCTATCCGTTTCTCCAAATGCTGAAAAAAAGCCGGGTCAAATCTGTCAAAGTCCCATTCTTTCCTTTCATTTCCTTCCTTATCTTTTATCGTCTTCTCCATTTCAAAAGGATAAAGCGCGGGCTCGTCTTTCACTAAAGAATAGTTTTTAGGAAACACACACATCCTTACCTTATTAAAACCGGCTTCACCAAACGATTTCAAAGTAGCCTCCTGAGTCGTTTCCTTCATATGTGTCCATGCATAGGCTGTCGTACCCATCGGATAATAACGGGTACCGTCCGCATATTTAAAATTATGTTCTCCGTCCACCAACACCATGCCATGATTATCTTTTCCGGCGGGTACCACTGTGAATGTACCTTTCCGACCATTCATAGCTCCTATACTGGAAGATGTAACATACCTCCATTCCCCGGCGACAGCAGGCATAAACCGTATCCTATAAGTATTCTCACCATCATAAAATCCTTCCACCGTTTTCTTTTCCTTTCCACAAATGAAAGTAGCGGAAAGACGTGTATTAAAAGGATTCCCTTTGGTCACCTGTTTAAAACTCAACTCAAACCGATCCCAACATTCCACTTTGTCTTGTGCATTTACTTTTACCACAAAACTTAACAGCGTCCAAACAGCTATTACATAAAATTTCGTACTCATCCTATCATGTTTAAAAAATTATATTCATAAAAGTTTTCCGGAACATTTTCATACTGTGTCAATGAGCACAAAGATAGATTTTACCCTTGAGATTCAAAGGTAAAATCTTACATCAATAAGGTATTTTCTTGCTATTTACCTTCATAAACAGCACAAAACGGAACTTAGTTATTATTTTTATACTCAGTCAAAGTCTGATTAAATGCTTTTTTAAACGCCTTGCCAAAGTAACCGGGATCAGAGAAGCCGACGGCAAAAGCAACCTCAGAGAAAGACATACCACTTTGTATAAAACTTTTCGCTTTATTCAACCTATAATTCTTTATATATTCTATCGGAGAAATCCCCATGATACCATTCACTTTCCGATTGAATACAGAACGGCTCATATTCATGAACTCTGCCAGATCATTAACCCGCAGTCCCGGATTACTGTAATTCTCTTCCATAAACCCTACCAGCTTCTGCATAAACAGCTCATCCAAAGGAACAATTTGCGACACAGGATAAGCGATGGCTTCTAAAGGTTCTTTATTCGACTGAGCACCATATTTTGACAAAAAAGCCGACTGAAGCACTTTTCTTTGCCTGATCAAGTTCTCAATTCTCGATTTTAAATAATCGCTGCTGAAAGGTTTAGGTATATAATCATCAATCCCTAATTGTAAACCTTGAATACGATCCTCAACAGACGATTTTGCAGAAAGGATAATAAGAGGGATATCACAGGTATTGACATTCTCCTTGATGTGCCTTATCAATTCAATACCATCCATACGCGGCATCATAATATCCGTAATAATAAAATCCGGAATTTCCTCTTCTATCTTTTCCAATGCCATCACCCCGTCGGCAACTCCAACAACACGGTAAGTGCCCGACAATATTTCACATATAAATTGACGCAACTCAGCATTATCCTCCACTACCATCACTTTTACTAAAGTTTCTTTTGTTGCCGGAGGCATGTCCGGCAAAGATGTTTTATCATTTTGTTCCGGTTCCGCCAAGACCGTTTCCTGTTCTTCCGAAGTGTCGTTCAATATATATTCAACATTTTTATCCTGAGCATATATTTCCTTTCCCTTATGCAAAACCAGTTTGAATACACTTCCTTTCTTTACTTCACTTTCGACCTGAATTTCCCCATGCAGCATTTTAACCAACTCATTCACCAGCGAAAGCCCTATACCCGATGAAGGCTGCATGTCATTTTCCTTGGACACTGTAGTGAAACGTTCAAATATGGATGGCACTTTATCTTTAGAGATGCCAATACCTTCATCTTTTACGGCAATCGAAACAAACTGTCCGCTTTCCATCACAATCAAGGTAATCGACTTGTTATCCGGTGTATACTTAAAGGCATTGGAAAGCAAGTTAAAGATAATTTTCTCGAACTTATCACTATCTATCCACAAAAAAACAGAAGGCAACGTTGTCTGAAGAGAAAAATTTATATTTTTTTCTGTTGCCAACAACCGGAAATTATCCATTATATTATGAAGCATGATAATGATATCCCGGTATTCAATAGTCAAGCCCATTTTTTTATTCTGTATCTTTCTGAAATCCAATACTTGATTAATGAGCAATAACATACGATTGATATTTTTCTGAACCAATTGAAGATGATGCCGGGTCCGGGAAGTCAAAGGCTCCTGGGACAACACTTCGGATACCGGACCGGATATAAGGGTTAAAGGAGTACGTAGTTCATGTGAGATATCAATAAAAGAACGTACTTTTATTTCCGCCAATCTTTGTTCCATATTTACCTTATGTTTCAAATAGTAAATATAGAAAAAAATATATCCGATAGCTAAAGATATCACCAAGACAACAACTATATAAAAAGCCTTAGCCCAACCGGTTTCCCAAAAGGTGGGTAATACCTGTAAAGTAACCGTTTTCACAGTGTTCATCCAAATACCATCCCCATTGGTCGCCTTTATCTGAAATTGATATTTTCCTGCCGGAAGACTTACAAAACTAACCGAGTTCTTCTTACCTATATAATACCATTGATTATCATCCAACTTATAAGCATACTCGATATCCAAGGAATTAGTATAATCCAACGCAGCAAATGAGATGGTAAAATTCCTCCGCCGGGTAGGAATCTCTAAATAATCCGCATCACTCAATACATGAGATAAATTATCCTCCGAATATTTTATACCTGTCACTACAATAGGAGCTTCATAAGTCTGCTTAACGATACTATCCGGAGAAAAGACAAGCATACCGCCTTCTGTACCCATTAAGATATCCCCTTGCCTGTCTGTAACCGGAAGACATTCACTATAATTAAAAGAACGATTGAAAAAAGTTTCTCCAAAAGACTCAAAAGTCTGATCGTGCACATCAAACAGAGTGATATCCGTTTCCGAGCCGATCCATATATTATGATTTTTATCTTCAATCAAGGCTCTAGCCAACGGAGATGTCTCTTTGCCGAACGACCGGAACCGAAGTTCATCAGATAATAAATTTGACGAAACCAACTTACAAAGGCCACCTCCATAACAATAACAATAGATAGTTTCATCCGTCGTTCGTAAAACAGACATCACATCAGCACTACACAACCCGTCAGCCGCCTGCGGACGAGGAAGGTTAAGATAAAAACGAATATTTTCGTAATCCGAAAAATCAGAAGAAAAAGTAATCAAACCTTCTATAGTACCCACCAGCATAGTATGACCGGGTCCCTCCACCATACAACGAATACTGTTGGTACGATTAATAGGAAAACCGGACAATTTATTCTCCGCATGAATAAAACGTATCGCCCCATCTTCCTTTTCCTCAACCAAATTCAATCCGCCACCGTAAGTACCAATCCAAATACGTCCGTTATGATCCTCATCAATGCATGATATTTTATTGTCACTGATGGAATAAGGATCCGACGGATTATTCATATAATGATATACCTCATAATGATAAGGACGATTCCGAGGAACAAGCCTGAACAATCCGTTTTCCTTACTGCCAAGCCATATTGTCTGCGCCTGATCCTTCAGCATGACATAGATTCCACCTTCTGCAAAAACTGTTTCCGTTTGAGCCAGTTCCCCATCAGGCGACAAATAACCCAGCAAGTTTTTCTGTGAATCCATAATACGTATAATCCCTTTCTTTGTTGCAATCCATAAATGTTCGTCGCTATCAAACAGAAATGATTTTGTATCAAAATAATTGTCCAACTCCCTATAAGTATAGGGACTGGGCGGAAAGAACATTTTTATAAATGAGCGCTGGGATTTGATCCACAAATTATTTTGTTTGTCAACATAAGTTGTTTTAATAATAGGAGAATAAGGTATATGATTCCTTCCCGGTGTAAAATAGACTTTTAACTCCCGGCTCTTTTCGTCATAATAACTGAATATACCTTTATAAGGAATAGTCCAAACCACTCCGTTAGGATCTTCATAAATAAAGAGTTCATTTTCCGGAGAAGAAGCTATGTATCCGGAAGGAGTATTCAAATATTGTTTCACTCCGGTTTCCGGATCAAGCCGGATAATTCCCGGCAATCCGGTAAATATCCATAGAAATCCTTTAGAATCCTGATAGACTTTTCTCACAGCCGCATCATCATGCCCCGGAAGAGAGAAATCATATTTCTCCATCGCCAGTTCAGGGAAACGGCATAGGTACAAACCTTTATCAGACAAAACAGCCAGCTGATTATCTTTCAACACTTTAATTCCGTTTATATGCTGAATCTTCTCTTGAAAAGGAACGATGTTGAATTGCATGGTATTTACATCATAATAGGCTAGCCTGCCATTCTGTGATGCAAGAAAAACAAGATTATCCATTGTTTCGAACATAGAAAAGGGATATGAACTAATGGTCCGCTTGCCAAATATGCTAACTCCCTTGTCACTAAATACCCATTCCTCTCCCTGTTTATCTTCAAAGACCCTACTGACTTTCCCCAGTTCCACATCATCAATAGCTGTAATATACTGAATCCCTGAAGAAACAGTACACTCTTTATCTGAAATTCTGAAACATCCTCCATTATTTAAAGTAACCCAAGTAATCCCTTTGGATAAAGGATACAAATTTTCTATTTGCAACGGAGTATTAAAATGTTGTTCATACTGTTTCAGAACATTAATCAGCTTATTTTCACGAATATCATATAAATACAGGCTATGACGATCGTATGCAATCATCCATAAATTGCCGTCGGCCGTATTCTCCAGCCGCTGCATGTGCTGGTTCAAAAGAGAATCAAACTGAAAAGTTTCGAAATCGCGTCCATCAAACCGGCTTACCCCATTCCAAGTACTGACCCATATAAAACCATTATGACTTTGAAGAATCTGCGCCGGATTACTTTGAATCAATCCATCTCTAACAGTATATTGACGTGCAACACAAATCGGTTGTCCTTTGACAAAAACAAAATGAAGAGCTAACAACAAGATGCCCCATATATATTTTAACTTTATTGTGTTTTCCATTTTATATCGATTTACCAAACAAAGTACAAAGATAACCAAATGTAGATTTCCTCCTAGAATAAATTATCAATTAGACATAAAATACAAGGTTAAAATAGAAAAAAACGGCAACTTTGGTATAAGAACCAACAGCTGCCATTTTCCCTAACTACCTTTTCACCCTATTTCCTACAAGCCTATTTATATCCCTCATTTTGTAAAAATTCGTCTTTATTCGTTATGGCGTCCAATAAAGTTTGTGGAAATGGACGCAACATATGATAAGCTTTCACATTTTTACCGGCATCAGGATTTCCGGCTTTTATCCGACGGATAAATATTTCACTTCCCATTCGTTTCAAATCAAACCAACGTAATTGTTCTCCGACCAATTCCCGAGCACGTTCATCCAATATGAAATCAATATCCTCAATGTCACTTTGAGCAACTTTCATAGCCTCCTCTTTGCCAGCCTTAGCTCTTTGGGAACGAAGAATATTCATATAAGTCAACGCATCCGCTTTGCCGGCTTTTGCTCCTGCTTCCGCCACAATTAAATACATTTCTGCCACACGGATTATAAAAGCATCCCGTGTTCCACGATCCTCGTTCACCGTAGCACGAGTAGGGTCTTCAAATTTAGAGATAGGCATACATTGTTTCTGACTTTTTACAGAACCATCTTCATGATAAATATCTGTCCGATCAAGTATCTGATAACGTCCTTTGGCCCACTGACGCTTTACCTGAGGAACAACATCTTTTGTTACCCATATAGCAGTATCCCCTTGTACCATATAAGGGTAGTTATCTCCGGTTTTTCCTCCATTAGCCTTCCATAACGAACGGAAAGTCACTTCAAAACGTTGGTCTATATTCTCGTCATAACAATCCAGCAAATAACGCGTCGGCATATAGTGATTAAAAGGACGACCATATTCTATGCTTCTGACCATACCGGGCTGATCATCATACTTCATACAGAAAATCAAATGAGTATGGTTACCCCCTGAACGAATAATATCATTATCCATCTCCTGATTATACAACTGATTAGTAGAAGAATAATCAATATACCAAATCACTTCCTTATTGCCATTTCCATCAGAATTTTCCATATCAAATACTGAGGCAAAATCCTTTGATAACTCAAAAGGGCCATTATCAATCACTTCTTTTGCCAAAGTATAGGCTTGTTCATACAATGCTTTATCATTCAATTCACTTGCTCTAGTCAATAGCAAACGAGCCTTCAAAGCTTTGGCAGCCCACATCGTAACACGCCCTCCATCCGATTGCGCAACAGACAACCGGCTATCCATACAAAAATCCAAATCTTCAAAAATATGAGTATAAATCTCTGAGACCGAGGTTTTCCTAGGTGCCATAACAATAGACTCCGATGGCTGATCCGTATAATAAGTATCTCCAAATGTTTCCACCAGAATCCAATAATAATACGCCCGTAAGAAACGCACCTCTGCTTCTCGTTTACTGGTAAGTGCCTTATCACTGAACGGAACATTCTTTACATGATAGATGGCTGTATTACAAAAGTTGATCGCTTTGTAAAAACGGTCATAATACTCTTTACTGATAGGATTGGTCCCATCAAAATCATTCTGATAAGAAACAATGGCGGGGTAATCACAACCGCCGCCCGGAGCCAATATATCCGTTCCCGTTTCACTGAATGCCATAGCAGCAGACTTTCCACCCCAAAAACGCAAGGGAGTATAACAAGAGTTAATCAAAGACTCAAAACCTTTCTCAGTATCATAATAACCACCTTCGGTAGTAACCGCACTACGATTGTGTTCTTCCAAAAAATCAGAGCAGCCCGAGCAAACCATAAGAGTAGCTGCCAATGCATATAATAATGTAATTCGTTTCATAATTTTCATTCTTTACCAGTTAAAATTCTACATTCAGACCAAATACAAGTTGTTTTGTCATAGGGAAAGAAATACTTCCTCCCTGTTCGGGATCATAATTATCAATCTTGCTGAAAGTAAAGAAATTCTTTGCTGTAGCATATACACGGAGTCTGGATAGATTGAGATGTTTCAAAAGTTCCGGTTTGAAAGTATATCCCAACGTAATATCGCGTATTTTAAAGAAAGAACCATCTTCATACTTCAACGTTGAATAGTAAGTAACCTGTGTATAACTCTTACTTTTATTAGGACGCGGAAAAGCATTGGTAGGGTTCTCGGGAGTCCAGTAATCTACATTTCCACCATTTTCCAACGCATTGATACGATACGTAGTATTATAATCATACGCAATCCACTGACCCAAACGAGCATACAAGAATACAGACAAATCAAACCCCTTATAATTAAAAGTATTATTGAAACCAAAAGTTACATCCGGACGCTGACTGTAAATGATACGATCATCTGTCGTTATGACACCATTACCATCCACATCCTGTACCTTTATATCACCCGGTTCCTGTCCATTGGCAGCAGCGGCAGCCTCTTCACCCAATTGCCAGATACCTTCTTTCTTATAATCATAAAACACTTTGAAAGGTTCTCCTACAAACCAAGCATTCGCCTCATCCTTTAATTGTCCCGAAGCAAGTTCTTTTATTTTTTCCCTATTGTGTGACAATGAGAAATCTGAGAACCAGGAGAAGTTCTTGTTTTGAATATTAACCGTGCTCAGTGTCAAATCAACACCAGTACTTTCAGTCTTACCGATATTTTCCATAACCGAAGCATAACCGTTAATAGATGGAATTACACGATTCATTAAAATATCCCGGGTTTCTGCCTTGTAAATATCAATACTACCTGAAATACGATTATTAAAAAATCCGAAATCCAGACCAAGGTTATACTGCGTGGTAGTTTCCCAAGTCAGTTCCTTGTTTGACATCGTTTTAGGATAGAATCCATAAGCTCCCTCATTATTGAACGAATAAGTGGAGTTACCCAGCAAACCAACGGTTTGATAAGGATCAATAGCACATTGGCCAGATTGTCCCCAACTCAACCGGAGTTTTAAATTTGAAATAGCATCCACATTTTTCAGGAAATTCTCTTCATTGATACGCCAGGCCAGTGCTACAGACGGAAAGTAGCCCCATTTCTTACCTGGTGCAAAAACAGAAGAACCATCGGCACGCAAAGAAGCAGTCAGCATATAGCGATCCATCAATTTATAATTAACACGCCCAAAGAAGGAAGCCAGATTTTGATCGACCAGTGAACTCTTTATAGTGATTTCTTTTTCATTGGAATACAAATTATGGAACCAGTTATCAGCATATACTTGTCCCTTTCCACCTGCATAGGTATATTCTTTAGAGTTGAGAATCGTACTGGTTCCAACCATTGCCTGCAAACTATGGATATCAGAGAAGTCCTTTGAATAAGTCAGCACATTCTCCCATGTCAGATTACGTGTCATGGTGTGCTCTTTATAGGATTGTGAATCCTTGCCACTTCCCTGCAACGAGTTCTTATCACAGAAAAAGCCTCTACGCACATTCACTGAGTTCAATCCCAGCGTTGTACGGAATAAAATATCCTTGGTGATATTCCAGTTCAGGTACAAGCTGCCGAAGAAACGCTCCTGGATGGTATTATCCACACGCATGCCCTCCTGATCGTCAATCAACGGATTCATCTGAGTATTATAACCGGGAGACGGATACATCACTAAATTCCCCTCCTCATCATAAGGTTTCGAGATAGGAACAATTTTATTAGCCATATTCAGCGGACTATAACGATTATTCTTATCTACATAGGCATAGATAATGTTTGTCCCTACCTGCACATTGTCAAACAATTGATGGTCCAGTGCTACACGGGCATTATACCGTTTATAATTATCATCCTTAAAGAGTCCCTCTTCGCTTCTGTAACCCAAAGATATATTATGTTTGGTTTTCGTATTGCCCCCGGATACAGACACCTCATAATTTTGGTTAAATCCGTTGTGCATCAACATGTCACGATAGTTCGTATCATATCCTTTTTCCAGATAAGTCAGTTCTTCAGGAGCAAATACAGCAGCATCCTCTGCGTATTTTCCTGTTGTTCTGTCCCGATAGGCCTCTCTTTTGTATTGGGCATATTCTTCAGCATCCATGATATCAGGATAATCAGTTATCATGGTAGAAGAAACAAAAGCATTAAAGGATACTTTTGACTTTCCTTCTTTTCCCTTTTTAGTCGTAATCATAATAATACCATTCGCACCCCGTGTTCCATAAATAGCTGTAGAAGAGGCATCCTTTAAAATATCAATGGATTCTATGTCACGCGGATTGATCGTTTCAATTCCTCCAGCACTCAAGGGAACTCCATCTACTACATACAGAGGGTCTGATGATGCGCTGATAGATCGGTTACCACGAATACGGATTGATCCTACAGTACCCGGACGTTCACTTGAGGTGATATCTACACCGGCAGCTTTGCCTTGTAAGGCTTCAAAAGCATTGTTCACAGGTCTTGTATTCAATTCTTCAGAACCAACACGTGCCATAGCACCAGTCACATCACTTTTTTTCTGAACACCATAACCTACTACCACAACCTCATCCAGTGTTTCAGTATCCTCCTCCAAGATTACCTTAACGGTAGATTGTTCTTTCACCTGGATATCTACGGTCTTGTATCCCACGAAACTTACTTGGATAGTTCCATTATCAGGAACATTTTGAAGTGTGAACTTACCATCAAAGTCAGTAATTGTACCATTGGTAGTACCTTTCACCACCACACTGGCACCGATTACAGACTCACCTGTCTTGTCAAGGACAGTACCCGAAACGGTTTTGCTCTGTGCAAAGGCCCCTACAGCCAATACGGATAACAAAGCAACGAAGAACAGCCGCTGGAACTTGTCCAGGCGACCCAACAGACTTGAATTCTTTCTGTCTTTCATACTTTAATTATTAAGTTAAACAAAAGTTAGTTTTCTATTCTCTCAGGAGAAATAGGTCTCCTACCTGTGAAAAAGTGTTGCAAATATATGCGCGAATATTAAAAAAGCCAATGTAGGATTGTACAAAAGCATGGAATTTTCCGTCTTTTCAACTGAAAAATAGTACAAACTTCTGTGAACAATCTCAAAATGGATAGTTTCAAGAGCATTTTTGTTATACAAGAGTGCTTTTATTTCTGATTGTTACTTTAATATTGTATTGTAAAACGTATAAACTAAAATTTGAATATGGCTAATCTTTCAATAGTAATTGTGCCTGCTAAAAAATTATCTAACGGTAGACATAGAGTTAGGATCGCAGTAGCTCATCGTTCACAAACGAGATATATTTCAACCCAATTCATTTTGGATTCTGCAAATCAAATGAAAAATGGACGAGTAGTAAAACACGAAAATGCAGCTAATATAAATTCTTGTTTGCGCAAACTGATTAATGAATACGAAGAGATTCTTTCGTCTATTCATTATCAGTCGAATATTTCATGCACTGAATTGATACATGTTATAACTCGGGAACAACAAAAAAAGGGAATAACCTTTAATACGGTAGTGAAAGAATATCTTTCGATGATGGAGGCAGACGATCGTAAAAAATCCCATAAATTATATAATATAGCTTGTGCAAAGTTCCTTAAACATATGAAAGGTGATTTTCCTTTGGTACAACTCAGTCCGACACATATACAAAGTTTCGCTGATGTAATGAAGGCTGAAGGATTAAAAGAAACTTCTATCAGAATTTACCTCACTTTAATAAAAGTAATATTGAACTATGCCAGGAAAATGAATTATGTAACTTATTTAGTTCATCCTTTTGTCTTATTTAAAATGCCAATTAGTAATATCAGAGAACTAGATCTGTCCGTTGATGAATTAAAAAAAATACGTGATGTGAAATTATTCAAGTCTGTGCATATCATGGCTCGAGATATATTTATGTTAACTTATTATTTAGGTGGTATTAATCTAAGAGACCTAATGGAGTATGATTTCACTAAAGGGAACTGTATGAGATATATAAGACATAAAACCCGTAATAGCAAAAAGAATGAAAATGAAATAGCTTTCACTATCCAGCCAGAAGCACAGGCAATTATTGATCGATATATTTCAGAAAATGGGAAATTAGTTTTTGGCAAGTATAAATCTTATGAAAAAGTATATAGTTTGGTCTTTAGACATATAGGGAAGGTGACTGATCTGGCAGGCATAAATAGAAAGGTTTCATATTATTCTGCAAGAAAAACATTTGCACAACATGGTTATGATATAGGTATCGAAATAGAAAAAATAGAATATTGTATTGGCCATAGCATGAAAAACAATCGTCCTATATTTAATTATATACGAATAATGCAGGAGCATGCCGATAAGGTTTTTAGAGAAATCTTCGATCAATTGCTTAAATAGCCAATTCTATTATTATATATGCATAAATGCTTTTTCATTTCATGTAAATGTTATTATTGTATTACCTTAAAAAGTAAGTGTGGTTCATAAATCAAGCAAATGCACTTAGACAGCTGATAAAGTACACTTACTTTTTGGAGATATTTTTTAAGTTCAAGTCAGGATATAAACTACTCCATATAAATTTGAGAGCAAAGTAAAATATTTCATAAATACTAACTAAAAGAGTTTTTTTTCCAACAGCAATAAGAGCACTTTATATTCTCTATTATTGTATCATCTATATTACAAAATTCGATGAAATGGGCTTTTTTCGATACTTCTATACTTATATATCAAGTTAACTTTTGTTTAACTTAATAATTAAAGTATGAAAGACAGAAAGAATTCAAGTCT
>ERZ779643.1367-NODE-1367-length-16933-cov-2.563041_pt1 | contig 16933 bp, 7 predicted proteins | sample MGYA00511564_ERZ779643 | MGnify/ENA primary metagenome ERZ779643 (study PRJEB29588, sample SAMEA2147114) | human gut metagenome | biome: human gut; feature: human-associated habitat; material: faeces | place: Denmark | collected 2008/2010 ... | reverse complement strand
AGATTTACTTTTTTTTGAGTACCGTATCCTACTACTACCACTTCATCTAAAGATTCTGTATCTTCTTTCAAGATAATGGTGTAACTGTTGCTGTTGCCTACGGTAATTTGTTGGTCGTTGTAACCGATATACGAAACTTTCAGTTTAGCCCCTACGGATACATTTAATGTGAATTTGCCATCCACATCTGTAATGGTACCGTTGGTGCTTCCCACTTGTACTACATTGGCACCGATTACAGGATCTCCGTTTGCATCTTTTACGATACCCGTAATTTGTTTAACATGCTGTTGTACGATGGCAGTTGACAGCGAAGCCCACAAAGGCATTGGGAAAGCCATTCCGGCAAATAGTGTAAGACATGCGTAAAAAGAGGCTTTTTTCAGAATTACATGTGTCTTTACACAATTTTCCCTTGTTTTTTGGTAGAATTGCATAGATTAATAAGGTTAAATTAGTAAATAGTTTGGTTTAGGGATCTTATTCCCTTTCTATTTCAGTTGCTGCAAATGTATTATTTTATAAGAATATAACGCTATCTTTTCTTTTATTTTTTTTTGTTATTCTTAATAAATTACAAGTTATGAAACACTCATGGTGGCGCTTTTAAGAGAGAATGCATGTTATTTTGTACGTTCTTTATAAATGGAATATCGCATATTGCTCAAAAAAACAAATAACATGATTCAGTGGGATAAAGATGTTAAATATCAGTTTCAAGGATCATTTTTCCTAATCGGTTTATGAAAGACTCTTCCTTTCCCCTCCTTTTTCTTGTTAACCATTCACTATTATTTCATCTATTCACAAATCTCCTTATCATCTTTCTCATCCGGATAGTCACTTTTATGTAGCAAAACAAGTAAGTGTACTTACTTCGTCATTTAAGTATACTTACTTGTTTTATGAAATGCACTTACTTTTTGGGACTTCAATATGAGTGAAATTTATGCCGGTATATGTTTTTTATATACTTCAAAGACAAAACGTATTTCATCGTAAGAAGTATATTCGCCTAACTTTTCTTTTATTTCCTTCACTCCTTGTGGCAGAGAGGGGAGTTTCTGGAGATGAGCTGTAATATAATTTATTTTTTCTTGGTCGACTAATTCTTGTAGTTTGATATCTCCAGTCTGGACATAGTGTAAAAGGTGGTTGCTGATGGTACCGGTAGTCAATTCCCGGAATTCAGCGATTTCCTTTACCTTCATCCCTTCTTTAAATAATCTGAAACTGACCTTTTTGGTGTCTTCTTTATTTTTTTATTTTCCCGGGGGACAAATACGGTTCTTATTTCAGGGCGTTGCAGATTTTGTTCTTTCATATAATTCCGGATAATTCCCAGAAGTTCCAAACCATAATTCTCTACCCCCTTACGTCCGAAATAAGGGACAGCTTCCAATGATTCTGCATCATTAGGCAATAGATTGACCATTCCCAACAGAGCTTTTTGCTGGATAATGACATAGGCCGGCATACCGGTTTCTTTTGCTTTAGTTCCACGCCATTCGGTGATTTTCCGATAAAGTTCTGGGTGGAGTATGTCGTTGGGAACTTCAATTCTCTTCCGTTCCCTGGATGCGCGTTCTCTGGGGGTGCGCTCTTTTCTGTCGTGTGCCGTTGTACCTGAGGAGTTTTTATTATCGGTTTCGCTTAAAAGGATATACGCTTTTTTACGTAGATAGTCACTGGCGTGAAAACCATTATCTTCTACATATTGTAGCAAGGAAAGTTTCTGTGTCAAAGTGTTTAAGAACTCTTCCAAGGTGTTGTTCGTTTTCTTTCTTAGTTCTTTATTGTCCGTGGGAAGATTAGTCGCTTCAGCCAGTTTATGGAAAGGGCGTAGTTTTTGTTCAAAATAGGCGGCTCCTTTTATGATGCGTATTTGCAGGTTGTTATTCGTATTATAATCAGTAGATTGTGTTACCAGACGTTCATATTGTTTGTGAAAACGATAGGATACATCCACTATTTCAGTAGTGAATATTTGTATCTGCTTTTTATATTCTGCCAGTAACTGAGGGAAGAGTTTGTAGAAATGTTCGTCAATCAGTCGGGCTTGCTCATTGAATGAACGGGCTATCGGTGAGAAATCGAATAGTTCGCTAACGAGATTGAGAAAATAAGTTTGTTGCATGGCATGGAGTAATTCTTCATTGGGGGTATGTGTTTCTATATACTGATTATAATCATCGATTATTGTATCGCTGATAATGGCGTTGACGGAAAGTGGGGAACTGAGAACCATCCCTTCCAATGTTTTGCATCGGCTCAAGGCAACGTATGCCTGTCCGTGGGCGAAAGCGGAGCGAGCGTCAATAATGGCGTGTTCAAAAGTCAGTCCTTGGCTTTTATGAATAGTGATGCCCCATGCCAGTTTTACAGGGTATTGCTTGAAGACTCCTTCTTGTTCTTCGGTTATTTCTTTTGTTTCTTCATTTAGCACATATTTGCTGTTTGTCCATTCCTCGGGTTGGACAATGATTTTTTCATTCTTTTCTTTGGTGTGGACGGTAAATCCATCCTCATCTATAGAGGTGATTTCGCCAATCATACCATTATAATAACGTTTTTCCGGTGAGGGGTCATTTTTAACGAACATGATTTGCGCTCCTTTTTTCAGCATCAATGTTTCATCTGTAGGATAAGAATATTCAGGAAAAATTCCGGCGACTTCTGCCTTGTAACTGAAAACCGGTTCTTTGATGAGTGAAAGCTCGTGATCATTAATCTGTTGTGCTTGGTAATTGTGAGTGGTGAGTTGGATATATCCTTTTTCTTTGGCAGGATGGAAATTGGGAATATATCTTTGGTTCAATTCTGCGAGTGTCTGTTCGTCGGCTTTATTCTCCCGGACTTTGTTCAGCAAGGAAAGGAAATAGGGGTCGTTCTGGCGGTAGACTTGTTTCAGTTCGATGGTGGCGTAGGTGGTTTTTTTTAAGGCGAGGCTTCCAAAGAAATAGGAGGTATCATAATAGTGGTTCAGCATATTCCATTCCGTTTCTTTCACTACGGGGGCAAGTTGTTGCAGGTCGCCTATCATTAGCAGTTGTACGCCTCCAAAAGGTTTATACCGGTCCCGGTACCGGCGGAGTACAGAGTCGATGGCATCTAGCAGATCTGCTCTTACCATACTTATTTCATCAATAATCAGCAGATCCATGCTTCGGATGATGTTAATTTTTTCTTTGCTGAACCGGAAATGTTTTTGTTCGGTATTGAACGTGGTATCGGGGATGAAAGGTGCAAATGGCAGTTGGAAAAAGGAGTGGATGGTAACGCCTCCCGCATTGATGGCAGCTATTCCGGTGGGGGCGACTATGACTGTGCGTTTGGGAGATTCTTTCTTCAGATTGTGTAGGAAGGTTGTTTTTCCGGTTCCTGCTTTTCCGGTGAGGAAGAGATGGGTGCCAGTATTCTCTATTATTTGCCAGGCACGCTGTAGTTCTGGGTTATTCATTATTTCCTAATGTTAGTATATTATTGGATAAAGTTACTGCTTTTATTTAAGGCGGGGAAACTTTGGAGGAATATTTTCTTTGTTTGGTGGATTGCTATCGTTGTTGGAGGCATAAAATTTGAGGTAGCTTTCATTTGCTTTTAAAAGTAAAAATGTATATTTGTACCATTATTCTCCTTTTATTTAATACGGTTTGATAGGCAATGAGCATTGATTTGAATGCATTTAATAAATTCTTTATAGACTACCAGCAACGTTTTGTCCACTTTGCCTGTACCTATGTGCATGATGAAGCTGTTGCCGAAGATTTTGTTGTGGAATCAATGATGTACTATTGGGAGAACAAAGATCGTTTGTCTGCTGATACTAATATTCCGGCTTATGTCTTGACCACGATAAAGCATAAGTGTATTGACTATTTGCGCCATCAACAAGTCTATCAGGATGCTTCTGACGAAATAGCCCGAATCTATGCATGGGAATTGTCGGGCAGAATCATGACTTTGGAAGATTTCGAGCCCTATGAGGTTTTTACAAAGGAAATACAGGAGATTGTTGATAGGACACTGGATGCTTTGCCCGAACAGACTCGGAAAATCTTTGTGATGAGCCGTAATGAAAATAAATCCCATAAAGAAATAGCAGAACTATTGGATATTACAACTAAGGGAGTGGAATTTCATATATCGAAAGCTACCAGGACGTTACGTCTTGCATTGAAGGATTATCTGCCGGTATCCTTACTTTTTTTCTATTTGCATTAAAAAAAACAGTTTTTCACTAGGGAATGTTCTTTCCCATCCGCTATTACTATAAATACGTAAAACAAAAGTGTTTATGGATAAGGATTTGTTATACCGTTTTTTTGAAGGTCATGCTTCTTTGGAAGATATGAAAGTGGTTAAAGAATGGGCTGATGCTTCTGAGGAGAATGCCGGGCTGTTGCGTAGGGAACGCAAACTGTTTAATGCCATGATTCTTGCAGGTCATTCCCGACGGACTGATATACAGAGAATGAGGAACAGGAGGAACTATTTTATTAGGGAATTCCTGAAAATAGCTTCTGTAATAGTGATAACGGTGAGTGTGACGGCTGTATTATTTTCAATAGGTAAAGATAATGGAGGTATGTATTTAGCGATGCAGACCATTACCGTACCGGCCGGCCAGCGTGTTAACCTCGATTTGCCCGATGGGTCAAACGTTTGGCTGAATGCCGGAACTACAATGCAATATCCTGTTTCTTTTATGACAGACAAACGGGAGGTGATATTAGATGGAGAGGCTTACTTTGAGGTGGTTCATAATGAAAAGAGTCCGTTTGTGGTACATACAAGTACATTGGATGTAGAAGTATTGGGAACAAAATTTAATGTGGAAGCTTATTCAGCACGAAAAATATTCGAAACGTCTTTGATGGAAGGCAGAGTAAAGGTAAAATTACCTCAGGATGAAAAGAATTCCGTCATCTTGGCACCTAATCAGAAAACGACTTTGATAGACGGCCGATTGGTGGTGAGTAAAATTGATGATTATAATGTATATCGTTGGAAAGAGGGGTTATATTGTTTTAGAAATAAACCTTTTGCTGATATTATAAAAGATTTGGAGAAATATTATGATCTGAGCATACAGATGGATAAAAAGGAAATAGCAAAGGTTGCATTAACTGGGAAATTTAGGATTTCTGATGGATTGGACTATGCGCTGCGTGTCCTGCAAAACGATGTAGCCTTTATTTATCAAAGAAATCGGGATAATGACGTCATTCATATAAAGTAAGAAATGTATTAACCTTCTAAAATGGAAAATCAGCCTATGAAGCAATCCTTATGAAAAACAACTAAAGAGCCGATGGGTGTTTGCACCACCCACCGACCCGACTAACACAATTATTTTTAATAAATCGTATTAATAACCATTTGCAATGGTATGAAAAACATTCCTTTGCCGGATCTTTATTATCTTGAAAATCCGGATTTAAAACAATTATTTAGAATTATGCGAATATCAATATTCTTATTGTTCTTCTGCCTGTTCAGCCTGATGGCCGAAAATAGTCACTCACAGAATGCGAGGGTAACTATCAATAGAAGCGATGCCCCGTTGGAATCTATATTGAATGAGATAGAGTCTCAAACGGACTATCTTTTTATATACAAGGAAGATGTGAACGTAAAGATGCGTAAAAGCATTCATGTAAGCAGCAAGCCGGTAGCGGAAGTCTTATCGATTTTACTTGCAGAGTCATCTGTTGCATACAAGATGGCGGGAAATCATATTATTCTTACCCGGAATGCTGCATTGGCGGCACAGCAGCAAAAATTGGGAATAGCTGGTACTGTAACTGATGCATCCGGAGAAGTTTTAATAGGTGTTTCGGTATTGATAAAAGGATCGGGTCAAGGTACCGTAACAGATCTTGATGGTAATTTCTTTTTGGCAGCGAATATGGGTGATATACTTCAATTCAGCTATACAGGATATATTCCGCAAGAAATCAAACTGAAAGACAATCATTCATTGAGCATTGTCTTGAAAGAAGATGTGAAGTCGCTGGATGAAGTAGTAGTGGTAGCTTATGGCACCCAGACCAAACGAGCTGTTACTGGTGCTATGGAAACATTGGATTTTGATAAACTTTCTGATGTTCCTGTAGCGCAGTTTACCCAAAAGATGCAAGGACAAATTGCAGGTGTACAAGTGAATCAGGGAACGGGAGTACCAGGACAAGGAATGAACGTCCGTATTCGTGGAGCTGCATCACTTTCTACAGGATCAAATCCTCTTTATGTAGTGGATGGATTTCCTATTGTGGGTGATATCAATGATATTAATCCGAATGAGATAGAGTCAATGACTATACTTAAAGATGCAGCTGCAACTTCTTTGTATGGTTCCCGTGCAGCTTTTGGTGTAGTACTTATTCAAACTAAAGGTGCGAAAGCTGGAAAGACGAATATTAGCTTCAATGCATATATGGGAGTTCAGAATGTGCCTCAAAAAGGCAGACCTGAAATGATGAATGGAACAGAGTGGGCGCAATTCAAGAAAGAGAGCTATGAAGACTTGGGGCAAAGTGTTCCTACCGCTTTTCAGAATCCTTCACAATATGGTAAAGGACATGACTGGTATGATGCTATGCTGCGTAGTGCCATGATACAAGATTATAATGTATCTGTTAGTACAGGGAAAGATAAATTTACAAGCTCTTTTGTACTGGGGTATTTCAATCAGGATGGTGTTTTGTTGAACTCCGATTACCAACGTATTTCAGCAAGGGCTAACTCTACTTACCGGATTTCCGACAATTTGAAGCTAGCTTTCAATCTGGCTCCGACTTATAGTTTTGAAAACCGACCGTCATCAGATGGAGCATTCTTTAGTGGGGGAGGTTTACTTGCTAACGCTACATTGACTCCTCCTATTCTTGACTATCGAAACGAAGATGGAACCTATCCCGTAGTAGTGACAACACCCGGTGTCACTGCCTTTGAGACCCCGAATTGGGTGCGTTCCATACAAGATATCGTCAACAAGCGGGAAGCGAAAAGATTGCTTGCAAATGCGAGTCTGCAATATGAACCACTTAAAGGTCTTGTCTTGAAGACGAGTCTGAATGGAGATATAGGTTCTAATTATCAGCACAATTTCCAACCTTCTACTGCCGGACGGGCATTTGCAGCTGCACCAAGTGCCATTGCAGCTAATCTTTACGAAGCGAATAACCGATATTGGTCTTGGTTGTCCGAAACCACTGCTAATTATTCAAAAGAAATAGGTAATCATACGTTTGAACTGTTGCTTGGATATACTACACAAAGATTTCGTAGTGACTATAGTGCCATAAGTGGTTCGAACTTTTCGGACGATAGAATACAGACTATTGATGCGGCATTGGTGAAGAACAATCCGACTATGGATGTTCAAGAGTGGAGTATGATTTCATATTTAAGTCGTGTCAATTACAGTTATAAAGGTAAATATCTGATTGGAGCAAGTATTCGTAGGGATGGTTCATCCCGTTTCGGAAGTAATAATAAGTGGGGTAACTTTCCATCGGTATCTTTAGGATGGATTGTGAGTGATGAGGCTTTTATGGGCAAACTTAAGAGTGTGTCTTTGCTGAAAGTACGTGGAAGTTATGGTATGATAGGGAATAACAATATAGGAAATTATACTCATTACAATACGGTAAGTGGTAACACGAATGCTGTGTTTGGTAGTACTGTCGCAAGCGGAAGTGCTGTTACGAATCTTGGAAACGATGATCTGGGATGGGAAAAAACTCGCCAATTGGACTTTGGAGTCGATCTTGGTTTCTTCAATAATCGTATTACTTTTACATATGACTACTATAACAAGATAACATCCAATATGCTTTATTCACTACCTGTACCCGAAGAATCAGGCTTCTCTACACTGATAGGGAATGTTGGTAAACTTAAATTCTGGGGACATGAGTTTAGTATTAATTCCCATAATATTGTAGGAACATTTAATTGGAGCACGAATTTCAATATTTCTTTCAGTGATAACCGTGTGCTGGCATTAAGTGATTTGAGTAATCAGTTGGTGGCTTATTCGGGCATTGTAAGTACGATTTCACGTGTAGGAGGGCGTATCGGGCAATTCTATGGAATGGTTCAGGATGGAATTTATGTAAACCAGTCAGATTATGACCAGTCGCCTAAAGCTGTGGATTCCCAAGTAGGTACTATCAAATTTCACGATGTTAATGACGATAAACAAATTACTTATGGCGATGATGAAAGTGGTGATAAGGCGGAAATCGGTAATCCTCTTCCTAAATTCACATTTGGTTTAACGAACAATTTTGAATACAAAAATTTTGATCTGACTATAGTTGCCACAGGCACTTACGGAAATAAGATTGCCGCTGCTGTAGAGCAAGGTATGGCCAACCTTGACGGCCCTTTTAATGTAATGAAAGAGGTGAAGGACCGGTGGCGCTCCCCTGACAATCCCGGTGCCGGACTTTATGGTAAGACTACTGGTGGGACTTCACGTGAAAGGGATATCTTTCATTCCCGTTTTGTATACGATGGAAGTAACCTGACCATTAAGAACATTACATTAGGATATACCTTGCCAGCTAATCTCATTAAGTTTGTCAGCAGACTGCGTGTGTACGCCAGTGTCCAGCAGGCATTTGTATTCAGCAAGTACAAATATGGAAATCCCGAAGTGGGTGTGGACTTTAATGGCAACTCACCGGGAGCATTATTGCAAGGTATAGATTATTCTACATATCCCGTACCAAGGACATTCACTTTTGGCTTGAATATAAACTTTTAAAATTGAATACCATTATGAAGAATCATAAATATATGTTGGCGATGTTGCTGTCATCTAGCCTATTGGTAGGATGTCAGGGCGATTTCTTGAATTTACCATCTGAGACATCTTTGAGTACTGCTGTTTATTACAAATCACAAAGTGACTTTGAGCAGGCAATCAATGGTGCTTATGCTCCTTTACGCGATTTGTATAACGGGACGTATGGAGCATGGGCGATGGGCGAAATGCGCAGTGATAATACCACTTATAAATATAACCCCAATGACCGGGGAACGATAGAGGCTGAGTTCGTGAAAAACTTTTTGGACGATGCGACGAATGGAGTGCCACGTTCCAAATACGTGATTGACTATCGTATTATTTCACGGGTTAATCATCTGTTGGAACCGATAGATGCCGTCAGTTTTGATCAGAAGATAAAAGATAATATTAAAGGTCAGGCCTACTTTCTTCGGGCATTGGCTTATTTCGATCTTGTACAGTATTTCGGTAGTGTACCCATACACTTGAAACCGGCCAAGACACAAGCTGATACTTCACAGCCATTGGCAAGTGTGGAAGATGTGTATAAACAGATCATTGCAGATGCCGGACAGGCCGTTTCTCTTTTGCCATCCAAAGCGGATCAAGAGCCTGGTAGGGCAACGAAGGGAGCGGCAAACACTCTTTTGGGTAATGTATATATAGTGCAGAAACGATGGGCGGAAGCCGAACAGGTATTAAAAGAAGTAACGGGTTATGAGTTGATGCCACGCTATGCGGATGTTTTTGAACTTGCTAATAAGAATGGTCCGGAATCCATTTTCGAGATTCAATTTAAGGATGGTAATGAAGGATTGCATAGCTCCTTCTTTTATACCTTCTTGGTGCAGCCGATAACAGCCGAAGAGACAACAGCTATTACGGGTATTCCTGAGGTAGCACGTACAATAGAAGGTTATAATATACCTACGCCTGATATTATGGAAGCTTATGAACCAGGAGATGTGCGTAAAGATGTTTCCGTGGGCTTTGTTACCGCCCATGGTATCTCTTATCCTTATATCAAGAAATATTGCCATGCTCATACACAAAGTGGGAAAACCGGTGATAACTGGCCGGTTTACCGCTATGCTGAGGTCTTGCTTTTTATTGCTGAAGCTTTGAATGAGCAAGGCAAGACGGAGGAGGCATTAGTATATTTGAATAGAGTAAGATCAAGAGCGTTGTTGCCTGTAAGCAGTGCTTCGACTCAATCAGATGTACGCGAGGCTATTATTAAGGAACGGCGTGTGGAACTAGCTTTTGAGAACAAACGTTGGCTTGACCTTGTACGTACCGGAAGTGCAGAACAGGTTATGAAATCTTATGGAGAGCGGGTAAAAGCTAATCCTTCGGCTTATTATTTTCCCGAGGGATTTTCGGTGGCTCCTACTGCTTTTACTGATATCCGTATTTTGTTTCCATTGCCCGCATCAGAGGCTGCGCTTAGCCCTTATTTTTAAGGTTTAGGGTATATTGTAACTTGGCGGAATGACATTGAATAATTCTAGTCTTGGTAAAAATGTCGTTCCGTAAAGTCTTTATTCATAAATATATGTCAATAACTTAATCAATATAAACTAGTATATATGAAGAATTGTAAACTTCTTGTTTTGCTTCTTTCTGTTTGTATTGCTTGCCATGCAACGTTGCAATCTGGTAATGCTCATTTCATAGTCAAGAATTTAAAGACCGAATATGCTGTTACACCTCTAGGTCTTGATGTTGAACTTCCCCGTTTTAGTTGGCAGATGGAATCCCTAGGTGCTGAACGCGGTCTGCAGCAGACAGCCTATCAAATTATCGTTTCAGATGAAAAAGGAAACATTGTGTGGGATAGTGGAAAAACACAAAATAGATTCTCTTTAAATGTAGTGTATAATGGCACTTCTCTGCAACCCTCTACTCGTTATTCATGGACTGTAACGGTTTGGAATCAAAGAGGCGAACAAATGTCGGAAACTTCTTGGTTTGAAACAGGATTAATGAGTTGTGATTCCACTTATCAAGGTTGGAAGGATGCCAAATGGATTGGAGGCAGTGATCAGGATATGGTTTTGTATTCGCATTATCTTCCGGTTTTCAGATTGGAATATACAATTCAATTAAATGAAATATTAAAAAGTACTTGTGCAGGTCTTGTTTATGGAGCTAATGATGCACGTCTGATGGACAAAAATAAGAACTTGTATCATTTGGAAAACGGGAAGAATGAATCTTACATCAAAGTGGAATTGGATATTGCTCCAATATCCATGAAAAAAGAAGCGATATTGAATGTCTATCGGGTGGGCTACCATCCTAATGACAAGCCGGACATGCCTTTTGCTAGTTTCTCCATTCCTAAGAATCTGATTCATAAAGACAATATGTATGGTTGTCATACGATAACATTAAGTTCTGATTTAGGTTTCACTAAGTTCTATATTGATAATGTAGAAAAGGAGATTGGCGTTGTCAATCTAAATCCGTTGGGGAGAGGAGGTGATTTCATTGCTTTTCCGGTAGTCGGTGATATGGGCTTTATTGTCCCGGCTGAACAGGCTGTTTCTTTTTCAAAAGTGAAAATCATGAATTTTAGAAGTCCTCAAAATGTAATAACGACAGTGAAGGATGAAGCGTATCAGATCTTTGGTGGAACGAATGGTGCTTTAGAAATTTTCACTCCGAAAGGAAAATCATCTCCTATGCTCCGTACAGTTTTTACTTCTCCAGATACTGGGGTGGTAAAAGCGCGTCTATATGTTACGGCACGCGGAATTTATGAAATTTATATAAATGGACAGCGTGTTGGAGAGGATTATTTCAATCCTGGAGTTACTCAATATAATAAAACTCATTTATATCAGACCTTTGATGTTACAGACTATGTACAAATAGGTCAGAATGCTATCGGAGCTTTCCTTGCAGAAGGTTGGTGGAGTGGAGGTGCTACATTTACTGGAGAAAATTGGAATTTCTTCGGCGATCGGCAATCTTTATTGGCTAAATTAGTTATCACCTATAAAGATGGGCATGAAAAAGTGATTGTTACGGATCCTTCTACTTGGCAGTATTGTAATAATGGTCCTGTTCTGTATGGCAGTCTCTTTCAAGGAGAAGTTTATGATGCTCTGAAAGACTCGGAAATGGAAGGGTGGAATACAGCTTTATACACTCCAAACGAAAGTTGGAAACCAGCTGTTGAAGTAGCTTTGAACGGACATATAAGTACATCAGGAAATCCAAATATGCCTTGGGTGGATGATTATTCTAATTATAAACTGGTAGGGCAGTTCGGGCAAACAGTAAAGGCGGTCAATGAGCTGACTGCAATCTCTGTAGAAGAAGTCCGTCCAAAAGTCTTTGTATATGATATGGGACAAAATATGGTAGGTGTACCTCAAATCCAACTTTCAGGAATGAAACCAGGAACAAAAATCTGTCTGCGTTATGCCGAAGTAAAGTATCCTGATTTGCCCGAATATGAAGGAGATATTGGTATGATTATGCTTGAAAATATCCGTGCCGCCATGGCTCAAGATATCTATATAACGAGAGGCGGTCGGGAAACTATTCATCCGCGTTTTACTTACCACGGTTATCGTTTTGTGGAGATAACCGGTATAGATGCTCCTTTGGCGACAGAAGCGGTGAAAGGAATAGTGCTTAGTTCCATCCATAACTTTGCCTCTTCCTACGAAACATCCAATACATTGGTTAATAAATTGTGGAAAAATATTACGTGGTCTTCTTCCGGTAACTTCTTGTCTATTCCCACAGATTGTCCTCAACGCAACGAGCGTTTGGGATGGGCGGGAGATATTTCTGTCTTCTCTCGTACAGCGACTTACCTGGCTGATGTCTCTCAATTCCTTAGAAGATATGTACAATCTATGCGTGACGTACAACGATCTGACGGACGTTTTCCCGATATAGCTCCACTGGGAGGAGGGTTTGGTGGGCTGTTATGGGGAAGTGCCGGAATCACAGTGCCTTGGGAGTGTTATCAGCAATATGGAGATAAAAGATTGTTGAACGAACACTATGATGCTATGAGTCAGTACATACAGTATATACTTGATAAAATGATTGAGAAGGAGACAGGCTTGCTAGTTCAGAACAGAGCATGGGGTGACTTGGGTGACTGGTTGGGATTGGAAGATGAGAAAAATGATAAATCACTCTTATGGGAAGCATATTTCATCTACGACTTGGAATTGATGAATAAGATAGCTACCATTTTGGGCAAGCAAATGGATGCAGAAAGATTCAGTAAATTATATGCTGAGCGGAAAACTTTCTTTAATAAAACCTATATTCGCCCCAATGATGGTAAGACTATCTTTTCCTCCTTTCTTCCTAAAAAACGAGGTACATCAATTGATATTCAAACTTCTTATGTGCTTCCGTTGGCATTCAATATTATTAATGATGAGCAGAAAGAAAAAGCCATAAAGAACTTGTTGGAAACCATTACACGGGAGAATACAACTGATTGTGGCAAGTTATGTCCATCTTATTCGTTAATGACTGGTTTTATAGGCACTGCATGGATTGGTAAGGCACTGTCAGATAATGGTTATTCTGATATTGCTTATAGATTATTGCAACAAACAAGCTATCCTTCTTGGCTATATTCCGTAGAACAGGGTGCGACGACTATTTGGGAACGCTTGAATTCTTATACCCATTTGGATGGGTTTGGCGGGAATAACCGTATGAATTCATTTAATCATTATTCATTTGGTGCAGTAGGAAGTTGGATGTATAATTATTCTTTGGGTATACAGCGGGATGAGGCTTTTCCCGGATTTAAACATTTCATCTTAAAGCCGGCGATAGATTTGGCTGGTAAAATGAAGTATGCAAAAGGATATTACGATTCTATGTATGGACGCATTGAAAGTGGTTGGGAAATAGAGAATGAAATCATTCGATATACTTTCAATATTCCTGGCAATACTTCCGCTTTATTATATCTACCTGCTTCATCTGTAAAAGATGTGAAGGAGAACGGAAAGGGTATTTTAAAAAAAAGTACTGGAATCAAGTTTATCGGTGAAAATAATGGAAAGGTTATTTTGGAGTTGGAATCGGGTAGTTATCAATTTGAGGTGAAAAAATGAAATACTGAATGGTTTGTATTCTATGATAGCATTCGGAATAATAATATTTGAGTCTTCAATCAATGATTTTGTTCTTCTAATTAATTTCTATTTGCAAGATGGAAAATGTTCTATTCTTAGAAATAGAGATTGCTGTATTTTTTCTATTTTCCCCCATTTGACCGAATAAAGTCCCTCTTTTGAAAGATTTATATACCCATCGTTAGGATTGTATCTTCTATCTTTGCATCAAATAATTTTTGAACTAATTATTATGAAACACAAAATCCTTACTTTCTTTTTGGCTTGTCTTGTGCCCTGGCTGGCAGGAGCACAGCAATCTGCCAATAGTCAAAACAATGTAGCCGAAAAAGATTACATAGCTTATCTCTTTACCTATTTTACAGGTAACCACATCAGCGAGGAAGCCGTATGCTATGCGGTAAGTACGGACGGATATACCTATTGGGCACTGAATGACAACAAACCTGTCATTGATTCCAAAATCATCAGTTCTACCGGTGGTGTGCGCGACCCGCATATCCTGCGTTGCGAAGATGGAAAGACATTCTATATGGTGGTTACCGATATGGTTTCTGACAATGGATGGGATTCCAATCGTGCCATGGTGTTGCTGAAATCTACAGACTTGGTGAACTGGAACCATTCTGTCATCAATATGCAGAAATGTTATGCCGGCCAGGAAAAACTGAAACGGGTATGGGCTCCTCAGACTATCTTCGATGCGGAAGCCGGAAAATACTTGGTTTATTGGTCAATGAAATATGGTGATGAGGCAGATGTGATTTATTATGCTTATGCCAATAAAGAATTTACCGACCTGGAAGGTGAACCGAAACCGCTTTTCATCCCTGAAAACAAGAAATCTTGCATAGACGGTGATATCGTATATAAAGATGGAATCTACCACCTGTTTTATAAAACCGAAGGACATGGAAACGGCATCCGGGTAGCAACTACCCGTTCGCTGACTTCGGGACAATGGGAGGAAGAACCCGACTACAAGCAGCAGACCCCGGAAGCGGTGGAAGGTGCGGGAACTTTCAAACTGATAGGTCAGAATAAATACATCTTGATGTATGATGTCTATATGAAAGGTAAATACCAGTTTACCGAAACGACCGATTTGAAAAACTTTAAAGTGATAGACAGTGAGGTGAAGATGAATTTTCATCCGCGTCACGGAACTATCATCCCCATTACCCGTGCCGAGTTGAAGCGCATCACCGACAAATGGCCTTCAAAGGAAATGGGCAATATGACGATTCCCAACAATCCCGTGCTGCAAGGTTTCCATGCTGACCCCAAGATATTGTATTCTCATCAGACTAAAAAATATTATATCTATTCCACCACCGACGGACAGCCCGGATGGGGCGGATGGTATTTCAGTGTCTTCTCTTCGGATAATCTGAAGGACTGGAAAGATGAAGGGGTGATGCTTGATTTGAAATCCGATCAGGTGGCATGGGCAGATGGAAACGCATGGGCTCCGTGCATTGAAGAGAAAATGGTGGATGGAAAGTATAAATATTTCTTCTATTTCAGTGGTAATCCTGTAGCCGGAGGCGGCAAGCAGATTGGGGTGGCGGTAGCCGATTCACCCATTGGTCCGTTCAAAGACTTGGGACATCCCATCCTCACCGAATCTCCTGTGGGCCACGGACAGCAGATTGATGTGGATGTGTTTACCGATCCGGTTTCGGGAAAATCCTATCTGTACTGGGGCAATGGTTATATGGCGGGCGCCGAACTGAATGAGGATATGGTTTCCATCAAAAAGAATACCTTGACCGTATTGACACCGAAAGGAGGAAGTCTGAAAGATTACGCTTTCCGTGAAGCGGCATATGTGTTCTATCGTAATGGTCTTTACTACTTTATGTGGTCGGTGGATGATACCGGTTCGCCCAACTATCATGTGGCATACGGTACGTCGAAATCTCCGCTAGGTCCTATAAAGGTTGCTAAGAAACCGGTGGTACTGATTCAGGATCCTGCAAAGGAAATCTATGGACCTGCGCACAATGCAGTCCTACAAATTCCGGGTACGGATGAGTGGTACATTGTATATCATCGTATTAATAAGAACTTTATAGACCGTGAGAAGGGTCCTGGCGTGCATCGTGAAGTATGTATAGACCGTATGGAATTTAATCCGGACGGAACCATCAGGAAGGTTGTTCCCACGTTATAAAAGAAACATGACAATAAAGCATATACCATGAAAAAGACCTTATTATCTCTGGCAATCGCCTCATTGGCAGCAGGCCAATCCGTCTGTGCTGCCGTGGAAAAAGTATATAATGAGCCCGATTCGGTTTACATCTTCTCTTACGCCCATCCGGAAGACGAGGGACGCAGCGGACTGAAATTCGCATGGAGCCCCGATGGCGACAAGTGGCTGAGTGTATCCGACGGCTTTGCCTATCTGAAATGTGACTTCGGACGTTGGGGGTCGGAAAAGAGAATGATTAAACCTCTTCTGGAAAAAGCGGAAGACGGACGTTGGTATTGCCGGTGGCAGCTCACCCCCAGCGGAAAAGTATGGGGTACTTCCCATTCTTCCGACTTGTTGAAGTGGGCTCCCCAACAATATGTCAATGCGGAGAAGCCTGCTGTGCCCCGACTGGTCACTGCCCGGCAGATTGTCCTTGATAAAGATACTTTGAACGGCTATATGCAGAAAGTACCTTATGTGGATATAGAACAGTTGATTCGTTTTGCTGAGCATAAGAAATTCCGCGATATACAGAATAATGAGCGTACCGAACAGGACGCCGTTCGTTTTGCCGGACTGAAACCGGTGGAGGCGACTATCGAAGTGGAGACGGAATGTGCAAAACCCATCAGCAAGCATCTGATAGGTATTTTCTTCGAAGACATCAACTATGCTGCGGATGGAGGACTGTATGCCGAGCTGGTACAGAACCGCGACTTCGAGTATTCGTCTAAGGACGGTTCACACCAAGGTTGGGACGGCACATATGCCTGGGCGGTGAAAGAGGGCGATGCTGCGGCT
>ERZ779643.1362-NODE-1362-length-16977-cov-5.109089_pt1 | contig 16977 bp, 16 predicted proteins | sample MGYA00511564_ERZ779643 | MGnify/ENA primary metagenome ERZ779643 (study PRJEB29588, sample SAMEA2147114) | human gut metagenome | biome: human gut; feature: human-associated habitat; material: faeces | place: Denmark | collected 2008/2010 ... | reverse complement strand
GGTATCTGGGCGCGATGTTCAAGACCGGACAGTTCAACTACAAGCTCTCCGAAACAGGCAAGCAGGGCGACCTGATGGGTGGCGGCATCACTGCCGGCTATCAGCTGCGGCTGAACAAGGCACTGAATCTTGATTTCAACCTCGGCTTGGGCTACCTGAATGCCGACTATGAGAAATATGAGGTCATTGACGGTGTGCGAGTATGCCGCGGCAACGAGACAAAGGACTGGTGGGGCCCCATCAATGCCGGTGTGACATTGGTATGGAAGTTATTCTAACTCGGAGGAATCAAATATGAAAGCAAGACAATATATAAATATGATGGGAATGGCAGCCGCCGTGCTGCTCTCTTCCTGCGTGAAGGACACGCTCTATGACACGCCGCATCCCGACAAGGGAGCTGTCACCATCAGCCTGACGGGACTGTCGGCAGACGATAACTATGTACTCGACATGGACGGGAAGGTGGCCGACATTACAGGTTCGCCATTCACCAATCCCGACCTGCTCAATCCGGGAACACACAGTATGGTAATCTATAACCGTGCGGAAGGTTTCACTTTCGACGGACGAATGGCACGGGTCAATGCCCCTGATGGCAAGAGCCGTGCGGACGGTGCATCCGTAATCCCCCTGCCGGGCTATCTGAAGACCGTCAGTCAGGAGATAACCGTAACAGCTGACGACACGCTGCGTGTCAATGCCGTTCCGGTGCAGCGTGTACGTGACCTGCAACTGGAACTGGAAGTGACACAGGGACGCCCCGAACTGATACAGAACGTGACCGCCACCCTCAGCGGCATAGCTGGAATTTTTGACATGGAGAAGGGACAGACCATCGGCGAACCGGCCTCCACGGTCTTCTCCTTCACCCGTGACGGCAGCAAGCTCACGGCCGACGCCCGCCTGCTGGGTACGATGGGAGCCGTGCAGACGCTGGTACTGGACATCGTCTTCACCGATGGCGGACGCACACAGCGCACAGAGGTCGACCTGACGGAAGCCCTTGCAGACTTTAACGGCGATATGACCACCGCCTACCGTGTGACCGGAACACTGGAAACCCCCGTCGGCATGGAAGAAGGCAAGGGCGAAATTACCGGATGGGAAACGGTAGAAGGTGGTGATGCCAGTGCGGAAATGTAACGGGAACTATGCAATTTAACAATTAAAGACTATAAACAGAATGAAGACAAGATTTTTTGCTTTCGCAGCGCTGGCATTGACACTTGCCGCCTGTAACAACGACAACGAGAACCTGAATGACGGCTCGGTAGCCGCCAAGTTTATCGCTGACATTACGCCCGCTACCCGCGTCAATTCGGAAGGAACCGACTGGACCGAGGGTGACCGCATCGGCGTCACCGGCGCAGGCTTTACCAACGTGCCCTACAAGAGAGAGTACGGTATGTTCGTGCCTGACGGTACGGTCATCTATTTTGACGACACCGAAACCCATACCTTCCATGCCTACTATCCGTATCAGGCTGAGGGCGGAACGGTGACCGTCAGCACCGCAGCCGACAAACAGGGCACGGGCATCGACTTCCTCTTTGCCTCGGGAGCCACGGGCGACACCCACAACCCGGAGGTGAGCTTCACCGACAAAACCGACAAAGGCGGCCCGGACAACTCCTTCCAACACTGCATGAGTCTCATCAAGTTCACCTTCAAGGCGGGCGATGGCATCATTTTCAACGGAATGGAACCTGCTGACTACACGTTGGACGGACTGAAGCACGAAGGCACATTCGACACGGCTACCGGCACGACTGCCGTAACCGCAGCCTCCGAATCGCCGATTACCATGCAGCTGGGCGGTGCCACCACTTCGCAAGTCATCATTCTCCCGCAGGGAGTGACCACCTCTCTTGACCTTACAGTGTCTTTCAACGGACTGGACTATACAACCACACTGCCGAATCCATCCAAGCCCGAAGCGAATCAGTTCTCCGCAGGCTATGCCTACACCTATAACATCACGCTCAACAACAAGGGCATCACGGTGGAAGAACCGGAGATTACCCCGTGGGAACCCGGAGATTCGAACAATGTAAGCATCACGCTGTAAGCCCTACATACCGCTGCCCCGGCGCAAGCGTCAAGCCGGAGCTGCCCATAGACACTATGGTGCGACGGCCGCCTTCGCAGGCGGCGGCAGCACAAAGCGAAAACAAATAAAAAGACAACCCGATATGAAGAAAAGACATTCCATCCATGTAATTCTTGCCGCAGCCGCGCTGCTCCTTGCCATGGCTGCCTGCACGAAGGACGAACTGGCGGACGGCGACCGTCTGCCCGAAGGACAATACCCCCTTGAGATAGCCCGCATCACCCTCGACGTGGAGGGCGGCGAGGCGCAGCCCTGGGGCACACCGCAGACGCGCGTCAGCGAGATTGCGGACGGCAACAGCAGCAAGTTTGACGCGGACGACAAGTTCGCCGTACAGATAGACGGCAAGGACGAGGTCGGCACCTACGCCGTGCAGGACAACAACACCGTCAAAGCCGAAACACCCCTGTACTGGAGCGACACCGGCGAACATACCGTCACCGCCTGGTACCCCGCCACGGGCGGCACCCTCGACCTCAGCGACCAAAGCCAAAGTCTTGCCTACCTGCTGTACGGCACAGGCAGCGGCAACTACCAGACTCAGGTCACGCTGAATTTCACCCACGCTCTGGCGAAGGTACGCATCACGCCTTCGGACGATGCACTCGGCGAAGTGCAAAGCCTTCAGCTCTATACCTATACACAGTGTACCTACGAAAAAGGCAATGCCGGACAAGGTTCGCAAGAGGGTTGGATAGAGATGAAGAAGTGCGAATACACCGAGAACGGCACAACCATCACCTGCTGGGAGGCGAACGTGGTGCCCGGCTACGAAATCAAGCAGCTGCGGGCAAACGGCACCGAGGAACGTGACCTCTCCGCCACCTTCACCCCCGAGGCGGGCAAGTTCTACAACATCACGCTGGATAAGGACAAGGGATATACCGACGACGGACATGGCAACTACACCGTGACCTCCGCCGAGGGTCTGAAGAACATCGCCGAACTGGTGAACGAAGAATGGAAGTTAGACATCAATATCACCCTGACCAACAACATCGACCTGACAGGCATCGACTGGACACCGATAGGCAAAGATGATAACAAAGCATACACCGGCACCTTCGACGGCAATGGCAAGACCATCACGGGGCTGACCGTTACGAGAAGTAACCGATATACGGGTCTGTTCGGCTTCATCAAAGGCACGGTGAAGAACGTAGTGCTGACAGAAGTAAACATAACAAGTGGCACGTTCGTCGGCGGCGTGGCGGGATGGAGCTTTGGCGGCAACATTGAAAACTGCTCGGTGTCGGGCAGCGTCAGCGGTAGTAGCGGTAGCGACGTAGGCGGTGTGGTGGGCTATCAACAGGTCGGTTCCATCACCGGATGCAGTTCCTCGGCCACAGTGAAAGGAACGGAGCGTGCCGGCGGCGTGGTAGGTGTAACGAATGGTGGTACTACTCCCCTGACCGCCTGCTATGCCACAGGCAACGTGACCGTTGAAAATGACGGTACAAGCAACGCCTGGGCCGGCGGTATAGTGGGAATGAACGGAACTGGCACTCTCATTGCCTGTTATGCCGCGGGCAACGTCAGCGGTAACATTGTAGGCGGCGCAGTGGGAGTAAACTATGCCACCGTGACCGCCTGCTACTGGAGCGGCCTCCCCGACAATGACAACGGCGGAGCCACGAAGGTAGACGGCACAACCGTTACCTGGCAGAACGCCGTTGATGCCATGAACAACGCCTTGAACGGCTCAGGCTGGCAGTACGAACTCACCGGAGCATTGCCTACATTGAAGAAACAGTGAACCGTCGGGCGGGAAAAGTTCCGCTTGAAACGGAATATAACCGAAGTATAACCCCAATAAAGAAAGGAACTCCCATTCCGGGCGGGAGTATTGTGCCCGGTAACATCATACAGACACCGCAGCCCGCTACCGCAAGGTCAGTGGGCTGCACTTTAATAAGGAGAAAAGAATAATATAAAAAATGAGGTATACCGCATGAAACAGAAAACAATAGCAACCAGACACCTTCGCACCAAGATAGCGGCAGGATATGTGCTGATACTATTCGTCATTTTCGGCATCGTCTATATTTGGCTCAATGAACAGAACAGACAACAGGAATTGGAAGCTACTACCTACAAAATAAGAAGTCTCCGCAAGGATGTACACGAGGTATATATGAAGGTAGTGGATTTATCCATGATTGGTGAGACCGTGTTGGACTGGAATGAGGAAGACATGGCGGCGTACCATGAGAAGCGACTGGAAGTGGACAGCCTGCTCAGCCGTTTCAAGTCCAGAACCTGCCGCAGCGAGCGTATAGACAGCATATGCCAGCTGCTGGCTGAAAAGGAAAAATTGCTGAATAGAATCATGCTGGTACTCTACGAACAAGAAGAGATAAAGGAAAAGATAGCAAGACAAGTGCCAGCCATTGCATTGAAAAGTTCAACGGGCTACCCAGAAGCGCAGCATGCTGCCCAGACCTACAATCAGACAGGTTTTCAGCATTGTTTTTTTTGAATAAGGAAAATAGCGTTTGTACAATCAGTTTGCCCATGGCTGTGCCGGGGTCAGACTTTTTCCCGGCGCAGCTCGTCGGCCCGGCTTTTGCTGTGGGTCACGAGCCATACGCCGCCAAATACCAGAATTACGGCCACTCCCTGCGCAATGCCGAACACGCCCATGCCCACCGCTACGCTTACGATGCAGGCCACCAGCGGCTGTACGTAGTTGTACATGCTGACAATGGTGGGGCGCAGGTTGTGCTGGCCGTACATCATGAGCAGGTAGGCCACGTAGGTGGCACACACCACCACGTAGGCCGTTTCCAGCCAGGTGGTCCAGCCGATGAGGCTCCAGTTGAAGCTGACCATGTCGTTAAAGGTAAACGGTACGCACACCAGCGAGGCGTATGTAAACATCCACTTCATGCACGTGACCACCGAGTAGCGCTGCACCAGCCGCTTGAACAGCGTCAGATAGAGCGCAAAGCTGCACTGTGCCAGCAGGCAGAGCACGTCGCCCCCGATGTGGCTCTGACGGGCCGCCGCCCCTTGCGTGCTGCCGTAAATCAGCAGCAGGGCGCCCAGACCGCCACACACGATGCCGCCTATTTTCTGCCCCGTAATGGGTTCGTGCAGGATGATGGCCGCCAGCAGCATGGTGACGATGGGCGACGTGGTGGTGATGATACTGGCATTGACCGGCGAGGTGAGCGACAGCCCCACCGTAAAGCAGCACTGGTTGAACACCGTGGCCAGCATGCCGGCAAAAAAGAAGAGCAGCAGGTCGCGGCTACTCACTTTTTCGTGGCGCACGGAGGGGGTGAGCAGTGATGTGGCCCAGAACAGGACGGCCGCTCCTACCACCCTGAACGTAATGAGCATCCAGTCTGATATGCCCTGCGCCATGGCCGCCTTGCCGACGGGCGACATCAGGCCCCACATGGCGCAGGCGCCGAACATGGCCAGATGCGCCTTCAGGTTTTTATCGGAATTGAGTAGCATGATGAATATATGAATATGGTTGAATCGTAATTTGGTCAGGCAAAATTACAACTATTTTTTCAGCCGTGGCATGCTCTCGGGGTTTCTTTACATTCGCACGCCGGGCCTGACAGGGGGGCAAGTGCCCTGTCAGGCCCGGCGTGGGTCCTGCGGGAAAAAAGTCCCGGCTTGTGTAAAGAAGGTGCCGCCCCGTAAATTTTTCCCGCCTTCAGTTTCTTCTTTCCTGCCGCGTGTGCCGTGCGGGCTGGAGGGCGGTTCAGTTGTAGGTCTTTACCTCGACTTTTCCGCGCAGCACCTGCAAGGCGTTGTAGGCCAGCGAGTCCATCTCGTTTTCGCCCGGATATACGGCCACCGGTGCCATAAAGTCGATGCGGCGGCGCAGGCGCTCAACCAGATAGTTGCTGTAAGTGCATCCGCCGGTCAGCAGGATGGCGTCGGGGCGCTGACACAAGGCCCCGGTCATGCCCAGTATGGCCTTGGCGATTTGCAGTACCATGGCTTCGACCACCACGCGGGCCTGCTCGTCGCCGTGGCTGATGCGCTGCTCAATGAGTCGCAGGTTGCTCGTGCCCAGATGGGCCACCAGTCCGCCGCGTCCTACAATGCGTTTTTTCAGTTCGTCGAGGGCAAATTTTCCGCTGTAACACAGTTTGATGAGGTCGCCCACGGGCAGGGTGCCGGCCCGCTCGGGCGACATGGGGCCGTCGCCGTCGAGCCCGTTGTTGGTGTCAATGGATCGCCCGTGCTGATGGGCAGCTACGGATATGCCCCCGCCGATGTGACACACAATCAGATTGAGCTCCTCGTAGCGCAGTCCGTGCTCCTCGGCGTAGCGCCGTGCCGTGGCCTTCTGGTTGAGCGCATGCCAGATGGAGGCGTGGGGCAGTTCGGGCATACCTGTAATACGGGCCTCTTCACACAGCTCGTCAACAATGCAGGGGTCGGCCGTCAGTACCTGCTCCACGTGAAACCGCTCGGCCAGCTGGCGGGCAATGAGGCATCCCAGGTTGCAGGCATGCTTGCGCGTGGCGTGGTGAATGTCGTGCAGCATCTTGTCGTTGATGGCATATACGCCGCTCTCAACCGGGTGTACCATGCCGCCGCGGCTGATGATGGCATCAAAGTTAAGGTCCAGGTCGCTGTGCTCCAGGTTGTGCAGTATCAGTCGGGAGCGCAGGGGCATCTGGTCGTCAATGTCCTGGAATTTGGAAAGTTCTTCAACCGAGTGTTCGATAACGTGACAAAACAGTGGCTGCTCGTCGTTGTAGACGGCAAACTTGGTGGTGGTGGAACCCGGGTTGATGACCAATATATTCATAGGATAAGAATCAAAAAAAACGGAAAAGAGATTAACGGTTTAGTGTGCAGCCATCAGGGCGGCAAAGGCCAGGCTGTTGAACTTGGCTTCCGTGCTGTCGCCGCGCGAGGTCAGCACTACCGGACACGAGGCTCCCTGCAGGATTCCCGCCACGCGGGCACCGCCGAACAGGGAGAGCGCCTTGTAGAGAATGTTGCCGGCTTCAATGTCGGGCATGAGCAGGGCGTCGGCCTCGCCGCCTATGGCCGAGTCAATGTGTTTGATTTTGCCGGCCTGGGGCTGGCAGGCGGTGGTCAGGTCCATGGGCCCGTCAATCAGGATGTCGCCCCATTGGCCCTGTGCGGCCTGCTGCTTGAGCGTCTGGTAGTCGAGGGTGAGCGGAAACTTGTCGCTGACCTTTTCGGTGCAGTGGAGCATGGCGATGCGCGGCGTGCTGATGCCCAGGCGCCGGCAGGCGTCGGCCAGATAGCCGACCTGTGCCTGACGTTGTGCCAGGTTGGGATAGGGAATGACGGCTACGTCGGAAAGCAGCAGCAGCCGCTCACGGTCGGGCAGCTGGGCCACGGCAATATGGGTAAGCACCTGTCCGGCCGGCAGCAGTCCGTCCGGTTTGTGAAGAATGGCGCGGAGCAGGTCGTCCGAGGCTATGAGCCCTTTGAAGAGCAGGTCGGCCTCGCCCCGCCGCACGGCGGCTACGGCTTCAGTGGCAGCCTGTACGGGGTCGGCGGCTTCAATACATCTGACGCGGTCGGGAAATTCGCGGGCTATGGTCTGATAGAGTGACGTGCGGCCTATCATCACTACGTCGGCCACGTTCTGGCGCAAGGCTTGCAGCAGGGCCTGCTGTGAGTGATTGTCGTCCGGGCATACGGCAGCAATGCGGCTGCGCTGAGGCCGTTGCCTGAGCTGGGCGGCCATTTGCTCGAATTGGGTAATCATTTCCATGATAAGATATGGTTCTTAAAATGGACAAAAGTAGTAAAAAATTGCACAATGTAAGGCGAAATGAGAAAAATATGCGTTTCATACGGCCATTACTGCTCATTTTGACAGAAATAGCGTATTTTGGAGCAATTTGTTCCGGCGTTTTCCCTCCGTGTCAGGCCGTGCAGGCTTAGCGGTGGTTGCGGAAGGCGTTGGGGGTGGTGCCGGTCAGACGCTTGAACATGCGGCTCAGGTGCTGGGGGTACTGAAAGCCCAGTTCGTAGGCGATTTCGCTCATGGTCTTGGGAGAATAGAGCAGTTGTTGCTTGGCCCGGTCGATGAGTTTGTGCTGAATGTATTCCGAAGCCGTCTGTCCGGTCAGTTTGCTGAACATGTCGCCGAAATAATTGGCTGAGAGGCATACCTTGTCGGCAAAGTATTTGACGGTAGGCAGTCCCTGGCGCATGGAGAGGCCGCTTTCAAAGTACTCGTCAAGCAGATGCTCAAAGCGGGCAATGACATTCTGGTCGGCCACCTGGCGGGTGGCAAACTGGCGGTCGTAGAAGCGCATGCAGTAGTCGAGCAGCAGGTTGATGTTGGCCGTAATGAGGCGCTGGCTGTGGCGGTCGGCGCCCTGACGCAGCTCGGTGTCTATCTTGTCCAGGCAGTCGAGTACGATTTTCCGCTCGGCTTCGGAAATGTGGAGCGCTTCGCGTGCTTCGTAGGAAAAGAAGGTGTAGTTCTTGATGTCGTGTCCCAGCGCGGTGCCGCGAATCAGGTCGGGATGGAACAGCAGGCCGTGTACGTCAAGGCTCACCGGGCCTGCGCTGCGGTTGACCTCGACGATCTGTCCCGGTGCAAACGAAACGATGGTGCCGTCCTGATAGTCGTAGCGCTGGCGGCCGTAGAGTATGTCGCCGCAGTGGGCGTCTTTCAGAAACAGGGCATAGAGTCCGTAGTTCACCTGAAAGTGTTCGGGGTTGCGGCGGGCCTGATTGAGGTTGACTACGCTCACCAGCGGGTGGCGTGTTTCCAGTCCGTAGAGTTTGTTGTACTGTTCTACTGCATTCAGCTTGATAACTTGGTCCATGGGCACGGGGCTTTTTCTCTTTGCGCAAAAATAGCGGATTTTGTTGAAATATGGAGTAACCGGGGGCAGAAACCGAAAAACAGGTATAAAAAAACATGATTTGTGTACACCGGTTTTCGTCGGGGCGGTGTAATTTTGCACCATGTGTTACTGCGGCATGCCGCTTCGGCCTGCTGCATTAAAAAAATAGGAGAAGAATATGGAATTACACGATTTTCTGGAATACGTCAAAGAGCGCCGGGCGCTTGATACGGAAGAGATTTTCAGTTTTATGAACGTGATGAGCGACGAGGCCCGCCGCATTACGTTTGCCCTCAACGGTGCCTACCATACGCCCGAGGAGGTGCGCGACTTGCTGTCGCGCCTGTTCGGGCGGCCGGTTGACCCTACGCTGCGGGTGTTCCCGCCGTTTTATACGGATTTTGGCAAAAACATTCATTTGGGCAAGGATGTGTTTATCAATGCCTGTTGTCATTTTCAGGACCATGGCGGGGTGTATGTCGGCGACGGATGTCAAATCGGACACAACGTCGTGTTTGCCACACTCAACCATTATCTGGAGCCTGAGCGGCGCAAGATTACCTATCCGGCCCCCATTGTGCTGGAGGAGAATGTGTGGGTAGGGGCGCAGGCCACCATTCTGCAGGGTGTTACCATCGGTCGCAATGCCGTAGTGGCTGCCGGAGCCGTGGTGACGCACGATGTGCCGGCGGGAGCCGTAGTGGGCGGCGTGCCGGCCCGCGTCATCCGGCAGGCTGTGGACTGAGGCGTTATCCGGCAGGGCCGGATGAATGAAAACGAGGTCGGATGTAAAATGAATTACATCCGACCTCGTCTGTTTTTTCCGCCGGCTTGTTTTTCCTGCAACCCGTCACGTGGGGGCCATGATGCCGGCTGCGCGCATCAGGTGGAGGGTGAGGCGGCTTTCTTTTCATACCGCCGTTTCAGGGTTTGGTATTGGGCGATGTAATGCCGGCGGGCCGAGTGAATCTGCCAGCGGTAGCCCCAGCAGGTCAGAATGAAGTAGGCCGCGGCCTGATACCACAGGTTGAACCACTCCTGACGCACGTCGGCAATGTCGGCGCCCATGTTGTTGATGCGTACAAAGCCGTTGATGCCGAAGGTGGAGGGGAAGAGGTAGCTTACGTGTTTCCAGAAGGACGGTACGGCCGATCCGGGCCAGGATATGCCCGAAATGAAGAGCAGCAGTACGGAGGTGAACACGATGAGGAGCATGCCCGTTTCGCGGTGGCGGATGATGGTGGATACGGCCATGGCAAAAAAGATGCACGCAATCAGGTAGGGCACGGCAAAGAGCAGCAGCGTGAGCGGATTGCCCAGCTGGTTGAGCCGGAACAGGTGGGGCACTACGCCCAGCACGTACACCGTAATCGGGATGTAGATGAGCAGATAGGCCAGCCCCTTGCCGAAGACGATGCGCAGCAGCCCCATGTAGTGGCGGTTGATGGGTATGAGTTCACGCATCAGGTTGTGCTCGCGCGCCGTGCCGTTGGCCATGCCTACGCCCAGCAGCAGCGTCTGCTGGATAATCAGCATCAGCACGGCCGGAATCAGGAACGAGGCAAAACCGTTTTGCGGATTGAAGAGGCTGATTTCCTCATAGTGCAGCGGCTGCTGCGTGATGAGGTCCTGCTCTTCGGTGGTAGAGGGCATGCGCTTGACTTTGATTTCGGCGTTCAGCTTGAGCGACACTTCGGTGTTAGCCAGCAGGATGGCCTTGTAGTAAAGCAGGCCGCTCATGTCGCAGAACACCGACACGTAGGCCTGGTTGCCGCGGGTCAGCTCGCGGTTGAAGTTGGGCGGCAGGTAGATGATGCCGTACACGTCGCGGTGTTTCACGAGGTTGCGCGCTTCGTCCATGTTGGCACACCACGTGGTGACGTGAACGTCGGGCGAGGCGTCTACCATGCGCACGTAGCGGCGGCTGGCCGTGGTGCGGCTCTCGTCGACTACGGCCACGGGCACCTCGCGCAGCACCTCGTTGTTGTAGATGAACGCGTAGAGCAGCGGGTAGGCCAGCGGCACGAGAATAAAGAAAATCAGTACACCCGAGTCGCGCAGGCACGACTTCAGCTCTTTCTTGAAAATAAAGTTGAGGTCGCGGCAGCTCTTGCGGAAATATTTGATAAACGATACCATGAGGTTGATTCTAATTCTTTTAAGGAATGTATTTGGCCGTGAGCAGCATGCGTTTCATGGGGCGCAGCACCAGCAGCGGCAGCAGCATGAATACGGCCAGTCCCGCAAAGGCAGGCCAGATGTTGGCGCAGGGGTAGCCGTCGAGGGCGCAGTTGACGTAGATGAGGAAATAGTGGCGCAGCGGGAACAAGGCCGACAGGCCCTGCAACCCGGGGTTCATGGCCATGACCGGGAACGACATGCCGCAGATGCTGAACGACACTACGCCCCAGAGCGACACTACGCTCAGCGCCAGGCGCAGCGAGGGGATGAGGCCGGCAATGAAGGTGCCGAATCCCTGCGAGGCCATGATGAAGAGCAGCGTGGTCAGTATCATGGAACCCATGCCGTTGTGACACGGAAAGTGGAGTACGCCGTAGAGCAGCAGGTTGTAGAGCAGGCCCATCAGGAAGAAGATGACCGTGTGCGGCAGCAGTTTGCCGCAGAGTGCCGTGATGATGGAGTGGTTTGCCGTGTGGAGCCACTCGGTGGCGGTTTCCTTCTTGATTTCCGTGCCGATGGAATAAACGGTAATCATGAACACCATAATCATCAGCAGGCCCGGCAGCAGGATGTTCGACAGGTAGATGTTGTAGTTGAGCCAGGGGTTGCCGATGGGGTGGGTGTTGATGACAATGGGTTGCAGCAGGGCCTGCGCCTGCCGGTTGCTCACGCCCTTGGCCAGCATGACCGTCTGTGCGGCGGCCCCCGAGGCCAGTTCGGTCATCATCTTCATGTCGCGAAACAGTAGCGAACCGGCAATCAGGTAGGAGTAGTTGCAATAGAACGACACCGTAGGGCGCTCCTGTCGCTGCAATTTGCGCGAAGTGCCTTCGGGAATATAATAGAATCCGTAGATTTGTCCGCGTTGCATGGCTTTGCGCGCTTCGGTGACGTTGGCAAACTGATAGGAGATGTTAGTCTGCTGGAAAGCGTCGAGGTTGCGCGCCAGGCTGCGGGTGGTGGCGGTGCGGTCGTCGTCCACCATGCCCAGCGGCATGTCGGTTGGCAGGCCCTGGCCCATCAGTGTGGTCAGCAGCACGTAGCACAGCAGCGGCGCACCTACCATACAGAACCAGTAGATGGGGCGTGTGGCCAGACGCAGGCACTCGCGGCGGATTACGGCAAACAATGGCTTGAACATGAGGCGAAAAGATTATATTTCAGTGAAGTCGTCCCTTGTAGGAAACAAGGGCGGTAGTATTATTCCTTGTCCAGCAGTACTGACATGCCGGGGCGCAGGCCCGTTACGGGCTGCAGGGGGCGCGCCTTGACTTCAAAGGTTTTCATGTCGTACTGTCCGGTTGTTTTGGTGGCTTTCCAGGCCGCATAGCTGCCCAGGTCTTTCATGTGGTAGACGCGCAGCCGCACTTTCCGGTTGTTCAGGGCCGGGATGGTGGCGGTAAATTCCTTGTTCATGCTGAACTGTGACAAATGGTCCTCACGTACGTTGAATGACACCCACATCTGCTGCATTTTGGCTACGTTCATGATGGGGGCGCCGGTGCCTACCAGTTCTCCCTCCTCGGGGAAGATTTCCGACACTTCGCCGTCTTCCTGTGCCACGAGGTAGGTTTCCTTCACGTAGCTCTCCACTTCGTTCACGGCGCCCTGAGCACGGCTCACCAGGGCGCGGGCGGCAGTCTTGTCCTCGGCTTCGGCACCGTTACGGGCCATGTCATATTGTGCTTTGGCGGCACGCTCGGTAGCAATGGCGGCATCGCGTTGGGCCGTAATCTCGTCGAGTTTCTGCGCGGTGGTTACGTGCTGGTCGTAGAGCGCCTTGATGCGGTTGTATGACTTTTCCATAACCGTCACGCCGGCTTTGGCTTTCTGCCACATCTCATAGGCAGCGCGAATCTGCTCGCTGCGGGCGCCTTTCAGGGCTTTGCGGTCCTGCGCCTCGGCGGCCTGTCGGGCGGCTTCGGCCTGCTCCAGCTTGGCCGACACGTCGGGGGCTGTCAGCACGGCCAGTGTGTCGCCCGCCTTGACGGGCTGTCCCTCTTCCACATAAATTTTGAGCACGCGGCCCGGCACTTTGCTCGAGACGCGGTATTCCGTTACGTCGGCCTGGCCCTGTATGGTGTCCGTTTCCTGCTCAAAGGCAAACAGGCTGCCGATAAAAACCAGTACTACGACACCTACCAGGATGAGGATGGCGGGCAGTAAGTTTACTTTTCCGTTTTGTGTATTCATGATTGCAAGTATTTGTTTTCTTGTTGTAGGTAACTTTTATTTTCCAATGATGCCGAGAACGTCCTGCAGGTTGGTTTCGGCCAGTTTTATGTCGATTTGGGCATCAATCTTCTGACTTTCGGCCTGCAGCCACGCGGTGTGTGCCGCCAATACGTTGGAGGTGGTTTCCGACTCCTCCTTAAAGGCGATTTGGGCCATTCGCAGGTTTTCCTGGGCCTTTTCCTCGTTTTTCAGGGCCAGCTTCAGGTTTTTGTGGGCTTCCTGGGCGTTGAGCGTGGCCTGATTGACCTGCAGCTCAATCTTTTCGCGGGCATCGTCGAGCCGCAGGCGGGCCATCTGTGCTTCGGCCTTGGCGGCATTGATTTTGTATTTGTGTTCGTTCCAGGTCAGTACGGGCACGCTGAGCGTAACGCCTACGCCCCAGGTGCCGCGGAAGTTGTTCTGGAATCCGTTGAACACGTTGGGGTTCGACACCATGTATCCGCCCGTCAGGGCCAGGTGAGGCAGGTAGTCCGAACGTTGCAGCCGGACTTTCTGGTCGTAGATATCGATGGCCTTTTCGAGCTGTTTGATTTCGGTGCGGTTTTCCAGTGCCCGCGCCACGTCGGGCGTGAGGTTCGAAGGGGTTGGCGTAAAGTCCGTCCGCCCCTCGTCAGCCGTCAGGAGAGCGTCACTGATGGGCAGGCCGCAGCGCTGGCAGAGCAGCATGCGGGCCAGGCGGAGCCCGTCGTTGACTTTGGTCAGCGTCATTTCGGCCTCATTGACCTTGACGGCGATGCTCAGTTCGTCCGATTTGGTGGCCACGCCCTGGGCTACCATCTTCTGTACGTCGCTGTCGAAGGTCTGCAGCATTTTCAGGTAGGCCTGGGCCAGACGCTGTTTGTTGGCCAGCGACACCACCTGCCAGTAGGCCTGGTCGACGCTGAGCAGCACGTCCTGCTGCTGTGCGGTGTACTGCAATCCGGCCACCTCTTCGGCCGCCTGGGTAATTTTGTTGTAGGCTTTGATTTTCCCTCCCATGTAGAGCGGTTGTGTCAGGATGAGGGCACCGGTATATAGGTTGCGCGTGTCGGTGCGGAAGGCGTCGGCAATTTCGTGTCCGGCGCCGTCGAGGGCCGGTACAATCTTGTTGCCCAGCGACTGCACCAGCGGAGCCAGTTCGGGGTATTTCTGCACGATGGCCGTAGCTACGTCCGTAATGGCCGGCGCCAGGTTGGTGCCCAGTGAGTTGAGGGCTGCCTGCTGGCTGTTGGTGAGCAGCTGTATTTCGTTGCCCGTGCGCATGTATCCTGCGGTGAGTGATATTTTGGGCAGGTAGGTAGTGTGGGCTGCGCGTTGCTCGTTATGGCTCTTGGTGATGCCCTGCTGGGCAATCTGCAGTTCCTTGTTATTCTTCAGGGCCAGCGCGCGGCAGCTGTCGAGCGTCAGTGTCTGGGCCGTGGAGAAGGCCGGAAAAAGCAGCAGGAAGGTCAGTGCGAGGGTATGTAATTTTCTTTTTCGCATGATGGTCGGTTCAGTTTTGTTGAAAATACTTTCGTGTTTTACAAAAATACACCGTTTTGTTGGTAAACGGTGTATTTGTCGGTACTTTTTGACAACAAAAAGGTATTAAGCGGCAATTTGTTCCGGCCTTGTCGCCTTTTTTCTTGCAAAAGTCAGCCCAGCCATTTTTCAAACACCCGCTGCTGGCGGGGAGAGTAAACGTGCTGCCCCCGTCGCACGCCGGCATCCTTGAGGGCTTTGCGCAGCTGCGGGTCGGCCTGAATCCAGCGTCGCAGCTGCTGGGTGGCCGCGCTGTTGCGCGGGTGGGGAAAGTAGCGCTGGGCTATTTCGTAGAATTTCATGGGAGGCAGCTTAGCAGGCATGTCCGTCGTTTTCGATTTGGTCCAGCCGTTCCGGCCGGTCTCCGTTTTGCCAGGCCTGCAGCCAGTGGCGGTTGTCGCGCATGAAGAGGCGCAGGTAGCGGCCTGCCTCGCCCTCGGGCAGCCGGGTGTCGCGAAGGGGCAACACGTAGCGGCGGCAGACGCGGGCTGAGCCCACGTGGAGGGTAAGGGCGTCGCGGCCCAGGCTGAAGCGTTGCAGGGCGAAACGCTGCTTGCCCCAGTGGGAGGCCAGGGCGTAGAGCCATGTCAGCTGCAGGCCGCCGGAGCATGCGGGACTGTTGTGGCCGCGTGCGCTGTCGAAGGCCTGGCGGTGCTTGTCCAGCGTTTCGGCATAAACAATGCCCGAGAGGTTGTGGTGCATTTCCTGCCAGAGCAGCAGGGGCACGCGGTTTTCGTGGCAAAAACGGCGGTACCACAGGCGCTGCTGCGGCGTGAGCTGGCGGCCGGTCAGCTGAAAGTGGCTGTGCTGGCCGCACTGGGCCGTCAGGCGGCCCTGATTGTCCATGGCCAGCGCTTCGCAGGTGTGGCTTCCGGTGGCATCAGCGGCCAGATGAATAAAAGCGGAAAAATACATAATAGTTCAGTTTGGTTTAAGTCTGTTGTTTGTTTTCGGGTGGGTTATCGGATGCCGGCTCCGTGGGGCTAAATTCCGAAGCGTCGCCGGGCCTGGGCTACCTGCTGCGGGGTCAGGTTGAGGCCGGATTCCAGAGCAGCCATGGCGGCTACCAGGCGGTCGAGATGATTGGGGTTGCTGAGCACCGTATCCGGACAGAGGTTGGCCAGCTGGCAGAGGCGTTTCAGGTAGTGCGGCTGCGAGTCGGCGTCGCGGCGCCACAGGGCGGCCACCGAAGCCGGGGTGCGCAGTGAGCCGTGGCGGATGCAGCTTTGCAGAAGAAGCAGGGCGGCCCGCAGTCCGTAGCTTTCGCTGATAAAATGACAGAGGCCGTGGCGTGAGGGTTCGTGCGTGTCCAGGCCCAGCCAGGCGGCGTCCTGGGTGTAGCGCAGGTTGAGCGGGTTGTGGAGTGAATGGTTCAGGTTGAGGGTTGCGGTCATCATTTTTTTTAGATTTTCAAAGGGTTAGACGTATGTTTCCCGGTTTGTCTGGCCACCTTGCGGGGCGCAGTAATGCCGGTGTCGGGGCGTGGAAGCCTGCTGATGAGTGAGACACGGGTTGTGGGGCTTCTCCGTCTCCCCGACAGTTGCAAAAGTAGTGGTAGTTTGTCCGAAAAATCCGGACTGTATTCGGATGAAAGTAAAAAAATGATACCGGCATACGGATTTGGCCGTTTGTAATGAGCGTCCCCATTCGGCCGGCCCCAATGGGGATGGTTCGGAGAAAAAACAACCCGGCGGCTGGACAGAACAGGGCGGGAGCTGAAATGAAAAAGTCGGCACCCTGTTTGCTTTCGGCCGGCCGGCCGTTTGCGTGGGGCCGCTTTTCGGCCAATTGCTTGGCCGGATGGATTTTTCCGCGTATCTTTAGGGGGAAGAAACCTTTAATACGGATATGGCGATGACATTCTTTTTCCGATTGATGGCCGCCTTGACTCTGGCAGGCGGCACGGTTGCGGCGCAGGCGCAGGTCAGCCTGCCCGACTATCCCGACGTGTGGGGCGTGTCGGCTCCCGTGGCCGGATTTTTCAACCGCCAGCTCGTAGTGGGCGGCGGGTGCAACTTCCCGTCGGTGCCGGCTGCCGAGGGTGGCCGGAAGGCTTATTATTATAAAGTATACGGCATAGGGCTGAAAACCGTGCCCTCCAATCTCAATACCGGCTGGATGCCCCTGCCG
>ERZ779643.1360-NODE-1360-length-16981-cov-2.548210_pt1 | contig 16981 bp, 16 predicted proteins | sample MGYA00511564_ERZ779643 | MGnify/ENA primary metagenome ERZ779643 (study PRJEB29588, sample SAMEA2147114) | human gut metagenome | biome: human gut; feature: human-associated habitat; material: faeces | place: Denmark | collected 2008/2010 ... | reverse complement strand
CAAACCCGCCATTGAAGAGCTTTTTCAGGTCGATCTGGCAGCAGGTGGTGGTTAGGGTGAGAAAATCCATGTCGTGGATGTGGATGTCCCCGTCGATATGGGCACGGGAATGAAGAGGGCTTAAAATGAACAGCTCGTTGAATTCTTTCGCAAAGCAATCGCTGTCGATATCGCGCAGGCACAGCCTGATGCTGCGTTCAAGGCTGCGGGGACTTTTGTTACGGCGAACGGCAATTTTGTTATATATAGCCTTCATGGTAGCTTTGTGCATCACGCTCTCCGCAATCGCTTCGACCAGCGGATTAAATCCGCGCCGCAGCGGCCGCATACCCATAGCCATCAACATAACCTTAATACGCGAAGTCAAGTCATTTTCCATAACGTTATCTTCTCCTGTGTGTTAAATATTTTATCAGATAAGTTGAATAATATTACCTTTTAAACATTTAAACAATTGCGGCTTTCTCTGCGCTCGCGAGCGTATCTGAACCACGCTGACAGGATATCCGCTGCGCGTACAATAAAGCCCTCTTTTATTGATTTCGTCCGCTATTACCTTTGCGTGCGCGCTGTTGTCGGGAAATTCCAGCAAAACCTGCCGCATCGCCGTCCACAAATCCACTCTCTTTATTACATGCGTAGTGTCGCGCCTGTCCGCTTTTGAACCAATGCGCACAATGCGATACATAGGTCGGTTGTCCTTGATGATGATAGCCTCGTCAAGCATATCGACCTCGCGCAGAAACCAATCTAAATCTTTAAGTGCGTCTACCGAAAAAAACGAATCGAGTTCCATGATTCACCTCCGTTTAGACCTGCTAAATTATAACATATCGGCCGCGCTATGTCAAGAATATTATATATCCATATATATAAAATATATATTTAGATACTACTTTTTGACGTATTATTGTGCAAAACGCTCTTTTTACCGTATAATTATATCAAAAAGCGCTATCAAAGTTTATATATTTTATATCATAATATATAATGCTGTCAACAAAAAATCCGACTGTCGTTTCAGTCGGATTTTACGGTTATCTGTCTTCGCGGAAATAATTAAGTCCCAGCGACGACGGCGGCTGCGTCTCTTTCTTTCCTACTATGCTGGTGACTATAAGCACGATAAGCGTGACTACATAAGGAAGAAGTTTAAGCAGCTCTCTTCCTGCAAGAGAAGTTGTAATGCCGAAAAGCGAGCTGTAGCTGTTGAAAACGTACAACAGTCCGAATATAAATGAGCCGAGAATGGCAAAGTCCGTGCGCCATATCGCAAATATGACCAGCGCTATAGCCAGCCATCCGAACGCCGATATTGTGGACGAATTTTCCCAGCTTCCCGCCGAACTGTCCATGACGTAGAACAAGCCGCCTATACCCGCTATTGCCGCTCCGATGAGCACTGCGGAATATTTGTATGCCGAGACGTTAAGCCCGGCGGCGTCCGCGGTAGAGGGACTTTCGCCGATGGCGCGCAGATTTAAGCCCACACGGGTTTTGCGCATAAACCACGCCACGACAATCGCCAGCGCGATGGCAATGTACACGAGTATGCGGTGCGAAAGGAAAATATCGGCAAACCAACCGAGATTTTTAAGCGCGGGTATTGCGTCCACAAGGGAAGTCTTTATAAGCTTGCTGGCGACGGCAAACCGCGACTTATCGATGGTCGTCATAAAAAAGTCGGTAACGCCCGCGCCGAAAGTGGTAAGCGCAAGGCCGGTAATGTTTTGATTGCTTCTCAGCGTAACCGTTAAAAACGCGTATATAAGTCCGCCGACGGCGGCGACTATCATGGACATCGCCAAAGCGCACAGCAGCAACAGTATAAAAGAAGCGTTTTGCGGATCCGAAAGACTGTTCATGTAAATCTGTACGCCGAACGCTCCGCCCAGAGTTCCCATACACATTATGCCGGGTATACCCAAATTGAGATGCCCCGATTTTTCGGTAATGGTCTCGCCTATACAGCCGTACAGGAAAACCATACATATATTTATCGCACTTACTAAAAACGCAATCATTGTTTTTTACCTCCGTCCTTTAGAAAGTGACCGAAAGGAAATTTTTTCTTGTCACGCAGTTTTATTTGATATTCGATAAAGAATTCGCTTCCTATGATAAAGAAATAAATAAGTCCCAGCACTATGTTGGAAGACGCCGAACTGGTGATGCCGAATTCGGTGTTTACGGTGGACATACCTTTGTCGATAAAGGTGATAAACAGCGACGCCACGACTATAAGTATGGGGTCGAGTTTTCCCAGCCACGCCACCATGATGGCGGTAAAGCCCATATCGTGCGACAGATTGGGCGTAACGGTGTGATGAATACTGCCCACCAGCAGTACGCCCACTACGCCGCACAACGCGCCGGACAGCGCAAGCGTGCGTATAATGACTTTCTTGACGTTCAGGCCGACATATTTCGCGGTGTTTTCGCTGCCGCCCACGATGGAAATCTCAAAGCCGTGCTTGCCGAACTTTAAGTAAACGCACATAAACGCCGTTATAAGCGCCACCACTATTATGCTTAGAAAATATTCGTTGCCGCCGATATCCGGCAAAACGGGGTTCTGCACCGGAAGAATAGTGTTGGATCCGCTGTCGGCAAACGCCGTAATGAAGTATGTTCCCAGCCCCATGGCTATATAATTCATCATCAGCGTAAACAGCGATTCGTTGGTCTTGAAAAACGCCTTGAAAATAGCGGGAATCACCGCCCAGACGGCGCCTGCCAGTACTCCGGCCACTATCATTACGATTATTACCAGCCAATCGGGCCATACTCCGCCGAGCAGCTTTATTATAAGCATGGTTGCAATGCACGATATCATTATCTGACCGTTACCGCCGAGATTCCAAAAGCGCATCTTAAACGCCGGCAGCAGCGCCAGCGCCACGCACAAAAGCAGCGCCGTTTCGCCCAAAAGCGTATATATGCGGCGTTCGGGACGTGCCGAGCCCAAGCCTATCGCGCCTTTAAATAAGTAAACGAAAAAGTCCAAAATGCTGTTGTTGGACAGCAGTGAACATATTGTGGCGCCCAGCAGAAGACTTATCAAAAGTGCTCCGATTTTTATAAGAATACTTTTATAGAGCGGCGCAGCGGGAGCCTTTACAAGGTGCAGCAGCGGCTCTTTTTGTCTTGTCTGCGGGTCTTTGGTTTTCATGTTATTCTTCATGCTTTTTATTGTCCTCCGCCTCTTCGGCCGCTTTCCACTGTTCCTCGGACAGATTGCTGTCTTTGGCTTTTCCCGGATTTTTATCCTTTTTGATTGCCAGCATATCCAAAGAACCTGTCATCATAAGGCCCAAATCTTCCTTGGTCGTGTTGTCGGCATTGACTATGCCCATTATTCTGCCGTGGCACAGCACCATAATCTTGTCGCACAGCGCCAGCATGACGTCCAGATCCTCTCCCACAAACAGAATACCCGTTCCCTTCTTTTTCTGCTCGTTGATTATGTCGTAAATGGCGTAAGACGAATTGACGTCCAGCCCGCGCACGGGATACGCGGTGATGATGACGTTGGGCGAAGATTCTATTTCGCGTCCCACAAGCACCTTTTGAACATTGCCCCCGGACAGCTGTCTTACGGGCGTTTCGGTGGAAGGAGTGACGATTTCCAGCTTGTTTATAAGATTTTTCGCTTCGGCGCGCGCCTGTTTTCTGTCCACAAACGGATAGGGCAGCTTGTTTATCACTTTAATAATGGCGTTTAACGCTTTTTTACACGCCGCAACGAACTTGTTGTCGTCTTGCTTTATGTTTATTGCCGCAATGTTGCTTTTTTTGTTGTTAAAGGTCTTTAACATCATGTTGTCGGTGATGCTCATCGACGGCACAAGACCCATGCCCAGGCGGTCTTCGGGAATAAAGCTCATCGAAACGCCCTTGTCGATAATTTCCTTGGGCGGCAATCCCACAATGCTCTCGCCTTTGTGCATGATAAAGCCCGACTCTATGCGGCGCAGTCCGGCAATGGCTTCGCACAATTCCTTCTGGCCGCAGCCGGCAATACCCGCGACGCCGAGTATTTCTCCTCCGCGGATATAAAAACTCGCGTTGTCGATGGCAAGGCTGCCGTCATCGGATTTGACGCTCAGTTCGCGTATTTCCAGCAAGGGTCTGTCGATGGTTACCGCAGGTCTGTCGATTTTGAGCTGTACTTTGTCGCCCACCATCATTTCCGTAAGCATGTACGGGTTTGCGTCGGCGGTGTCTACCGTCGCGATGTATTCGCCCTTGCGCAGTATCGCCACTCTGTCCGATATTTCCATGACCTCGGACAGTTTGTGGGTAATGATGATTATGGACTTGCCGTCGGCGCGCATATTGCGGATGACGCCGAACAGTTTTTGCGTCTCCTGAGGCGTGAGCACCGCGGTGGGCTCGTCCAATATGAGAATTTCGGCGCCGCGCAGCAAAACTTTGACTATTTCGAGCGTTTGCTTTTCCGACACCTCCATGTCGTATACTTTTTTGTCGAGATCTATATTAAAACCGTATTTGCCGCATATTTCGTCGGCTTTGTTACGGATAGCTTTCATGCTTGTCTTTTTTAGCCCCAGCGCCATGTTCTGCAAGGCCGTAAAAATGTCTATCAGTTTAAAATGCTGATGCACCATGCCGATGTGCAGATTGTACGCGTCTTTCGGCGTCTTGATGGACACTGGCTGCCCGTTGATGTATATGTGCCCCGAATCGGGAAAGTATATGCCGGCGAGCATATTCATGAGCGTGGTTTTTCCGCTGCCGTTTTCGCCCAGCAATGCCATAACTTCTCCGCGTTTTACGTCAAACGTTATGTTGCTGTTCGCGTGCACTTTGCCGAATGACTTGCCTACTTCTTCAAAAAATACGGCTGTGTCGTCCATCGGTCGTTGTGCGGCGTTTTTGGTTAATGCTGTATCCATTGCGTCTCCTGTCCTGAAAAATAAATATATCCAAGGGGCAGATATAATGCCCCTTGGGTACAATTTATACGTTTTACTTAATGCTTATAAAAATTAGTCAGCCAAATTTAACGTAATTCCGTCGATATCCATATCAAAGTAGGGAGCCGAACGGTTGGTGTCGACTGCAGATTCGTTGAAATAGGTAATGCCGTTTTCGGTCTTAACTACTTCGACACCGTTCTGTTTCGCCGATACAAGTCTGTTGCCTTCAATAACTACGTCGGTCAAAGCGGGGAAGCTGTTGCCTGCGCTCTTGTATTCGGACAACGTAAAGGTGCTGGTATCAAACACTTTGATGGTGCCGTTTCTGAGTCCTGCCGCCACTTCTTCGAGCACTTCCATGGTGCCTGCTGCGGGAGCTACCGTACCGAGTTCGCTGAGGCAAACCGAGCCGGTATCAAAAGTTTCGCCCAGACCCTGTACCCAGTCGGCTGCGATTTCGGTGCCGTTCTTAACGCATTCGATGATGTATTCGAAGTACGGCTGCCAGTTGATTCTGGAAGAGATGATGAAGGTGTTGGGGCACTGCGATGCGGTGCTTCCGTTGTAGGAAACGTTGGGAACGCCTGCCGTTTCACAAGCCTTGGGAGCTCCCCAGGAGTCGGCATGCTGCGAGATGATGACGCAGCCCTTCTCGATAAGCGAGTTGGCGGCGTTTCTTTCCAAAGTTTCGTCATACCAGCTGTTGGTAAATTCGACGATCATGTTTACGGTGATGTTTTCCACATCAAAGGCCTTGCGAACGCCCAGCAGCCAGGACGTATATCCGGACTTAACTTCGGCATAGGGGAAAGCGCCCACATAGCCGACGGTGATTACGCCGTCTTTTGCAATGCTGTTGTCGGCCTCGTACATGGCTTTAAGCTTAACGCCCGCAGCAACGCCGGCAAGATATCTTCCTTCATAGATGGACGCAAAAGCGTTGTGGAAATTAGTAAGCGACTTATCCGTCTGCGTGGTTGTGCCGGTAGCGTGGCAGAACTCAACGTCGGGATACTGCGCCGCAGCTTCTCTCAAAAACGGCTCGTGACCGAAAGAGTCGGCAAACACCAATTTACAACCGTCATCCGCGAGATCCATAGCAGCAGTTTTGCAGGTTTCATCCTCCGGAATCTGGGTTCTGATGACCGCCTCTACTCCCTGTGCCTTACATGCCGCTTCAAAAGCGTCGATGAAGTTTTTGTCGTAAGTCGAGTTGCTGTCATGCAAAGCGATGAGTCCGACTCTCAAAGTGTCGGAGTTGTTGCCGCCGCAAGCAGCGAGACCGAAACAACAGGTAACCGCCGCGACTACGGCCAGTAAAATTGTGACAATCTTTTTCATTATAAAAAATACCTCCGTACCCTTTCGGGTTTTTTGACCTCCAAAACATCATTTCCCCGAATAACAAGCATCACTTTCTGAATGTAATCGAGCCGTCCTTCATGCCGTCGATTATCGCCAGCGACAGCAAATCTATACCGTCGGCTCTTATCTTGTCGCCTCCGCCCTGGAATCCCTTTTCCACCGCGACGGAAATGCCGCAGAGCTTGGCGCCGGCGTCGCTGACAAGGCTTCTTAGTGCCGTCGTCGCGTTTCCCACCGCCAAAAAGTCGTCCACAATAAGCACGTTATCGTCTTTACCAAGGTATTCTTTCGGCACCTTTATGGTGTTGACGCCCGGCCGCGTAAAAGAAGGACATACGGCGCTGTACATCTCTCCGTCGTCGTTTAGCGCCTTGCTCTTTTTGGCAAAGACCATATTGCAGCCAAACCTTTCCGCCACCAATATCGCAAGCGCAATGCCCGACGCCTCGACCGTAAGAATTTTGTTTACTCCGCTGCCGGCAAAGTGCTTGTACACCTCATCGGCCATCGCAGCAAGCAAAACCGCGTCTATCTGGTGATTGACGAAACTGCCGACGTTGAGCACGTCGCCCGGCAATACTTTACCTCTTTCGGCAATAGCTTTTTCCAACAGTTCCATAAACACCTTCCGAAAATAAAAAATCGATTGAAAAAAATCAATCGTTTGCCAACATTCCGCAAAAAAACAAAAACGCCCTTTTCGCGCCGATGTTAAAAACCAATAGTCGCTCCTGTGGCGTTGCGGTAGAAACGTTCGTGCCTTTTATACGAACCTATATTGGCAAAGTCAATTTACAAATCAAGTATAGTAAAAACAAGCGTCAAAGTCAAGCGTTTGAATGCGCTTTTTGACGCTTTTTGACGAAAAGATGAAATTTTTTTGAGAAACGTTTATAGCACTCGCCGCTGACTTCGATTTCGCTTGTCGTTCCGTCCGCGAACATGTATCTGATTGTTTGCATTATGTTGTCCGTCCTTTTCGATTTCTTGTTTTTGGAAACCGACTGAAACGGACAATTTTCGCAATAAAGAACGCCCGCCAGCCGAGAACTAAATCTCGATCTGACGGGCGCAAAAACAATATAAAAAAAGAACCCGACAAACTTCTGAACTAAATCAAGAGATTTAGCCCTGAAAATTTGTCGGGTTCATACTCTTTCGCGGAGAGTTTCAACACCTTGAACAAATGCCAGCCGTAGGCGAGCGTGCGCATACAACCCTGTTATTCGTTTGATTTGGGATATGTATTGCGCTTATTATGAACTGTCAAAGCATAAAAAAAGAATTGAGTGCGACATTTCTGCCCCCGAAAATAAATACTTTTGCTTTACTTTCGTACACCCAATTCGTTATCTTTACAGTTATTTGTAGCCTTATGCTTTTTCGGCTATCGTCTTTTGAATGGTAATTTTGCCGTCCTTAATTTCAATCAGCATTTTAGCCCCGCATTTCGGACAATGTATTTCTATCGTTGAGCCGTCGCCTGCTTTCAATAATTTGTACCCGCAAGAGGGGCATACCGTGTAGTAGTTCATTTATTTTCCTTTTGGCAACTCGACAAAAATTTTGTTAAATATTGATTAAATGCTTGCGGATTATCCATATTCGCACAATGTCCTGCACCTTTCAAAATGACTTTATCGCAATTTTCATATTTCGCCCACTCATTTACAATTTCAATTTCCGCAGGTATATCGTGTTCTCCACAACCAACTAATAATCTATATTGCCGCTGTTTTTTCGGATATTTATTTACAAGATTTTGCAAACCACGCATATATCTAAAAGATGTTTTTCTAAATTTTATATTTAGGTTATAAAATTCCGTCTGCGCCTCGTCCGTGTAAGCAGAGATTTTCTTATTTGCTTTTGCAAACCATTTAATAGAAAACAATGCTTTCATCATCATTTTCATTTGAGTTTTAGAATTAGTCTTTTGCCGTTGCACATCAAAGTGATTGATGTCATAGCCCCCAAAGCAAGCAAGCGATAACACCTTATTTTCATACTTGTTAGCAAAGTCTTGTAGAAAAACAGCACCCAATGAAACGCCGATAAAATGAGCGGCAGATATATTGTGTTTTTGAAAAATCAAGTCTATCCAGTCCGCCATTTTCTCAATGCTATCGCCTTTCCGTGTGCGAATAGAATTTCCGTGTCCTAAAATATCAATAGCAAGCAAATTATATTTGCCCGAAAAATAATTATATTGTTTATCAAACATTCTATGGTCAACAAAGGCGGCGTGAACAAACACAAGCCAGTCCTTATTTGCCGTATCGTCAATATAATAGGCGATAGGAGAATTTTCAAGATATAAGTTTTGCATTTTCATTTCTCCTTGATATTTTTTAATAAATGACTGTACCACTCGATATTGAATTTCATTAAGTCGTGTCCGTAAAGTGCTGTTTGCAGTTGATAGTAAAATATATCGTTACCTTGCATTTCATTTAGTAACGCTTTGCCTTCGTTACACATTTTCTCTAAATCAAACCGCATTTTCTCTAAATCCTCTATATGTTGTTCGAGTAACTTTGTACGGGTTTCTTTTTCAGCAAACCCCATAAAATAGATTTTTGAAAGTTCGGGGTTTTTAGCCGTATCACTATCAATAGGACTATTTAGCCACACATTAAAGTAGTTTTTCCCACTCTCGGTTATAGTGTATATCCTTTTCAGTTTGCTATTTTCCTCTATTTCACTAACAGAAATATGCCCGTGCTGCAATAGTTTTTTAAGGGCTGCTTGTATGCTGCCCGTACTGCAACTATACATTAAGTTCAGCCCAGTATTTATGCGTTTCCTCAACTGATAAATCGTTCGAGATTGTAGCAACAATAAGCCTAAAATTATGTTTTCCATTTTAACTCCTATATTACTAATAGTAACATTTTTTATTGACATTGTCAAGTCAAAATGATAAAATGACTTTATAAAATAAGTTTTATGCTATAAGTATTTATAACCTTGCTGTTCGCTTGTGCTTAACCGCCTTGTGGGATTGTTTCGCCGCCTTGTGTTCTGATCAACGGGCGAGCGGTTGTATTTTTCGCGGGCGAAAAATCTCCACCGACAACTTCTTTCCCGCAGGAGCGGGAAAGTATGTCCCGTTGACATTCCACTTCGGCGGCGAGCTGGACTGGTTAAGGCGGTTAAGCACAAAAGCACCGCAAAAATTAAATTAAGGCGCGCCCCGCGCCGAAAGGAGCAACCGCAATGAAAAACGCAGTCATATACGCCCGTTTCAGTTCCCACGCACAGAACGAACAGTCCATCGAGGGGCAGTTGACAGAGTGCCGCGCCTTTGCCGAACGCAACAATTTGCGCATAGTCCGCGAATACATAGACAGAGCCTTGACGGGTACGACCGACAAACGCCCCGACTTTCTGCAAATGATTGAGGACAGCAAGCGCAAAGGCTTTCAGTTTGTAATCGTCTATCAGTTAGACCGTTTCGCCCGCAACCGTTACGACAGCGCAACCTATAAAGCCAAACTGAAAAAGAACGGCGTGCGCGTTCTCTCCGCGAAAGAGAATATCACGGACGATGCCAGCGGCATTTTAATCGAGGGCGTTTTGGAGAGTATGGCGGAATACTATTCCGCCGAACTTTCGCAAAAAATAAAACGAGGTATAGCCATATCCGCGTCGAAATGCAAATATTTTGGCGGGAGCGTTCCTCTCGGCTACAAGGTGGACGAACAAAAGAATTTTGTCGTCAACGAGGAAACCGCCCCGCTTGTTAAGACTATGTTTGAAATGTTTGTCGGCGGCAGAACATATGCGGACATTATCCGCTATATGAACGCGCGCGGCGTTACGACTTCACGCGGCGGCAAGTGGAATAAAAGCAGTTTTCACCGCATATTCAGCAACCGCCGTTATTTAGGAAAATATATCTATCACAGCGAAGAGATTGACGGCGGTATGCCGCAACTCATCGACGACGAACTTTTTGCCGAGGCGCAAAAGGTGTTAGCCAAATACGCCGCCGCGCCGTCCCGCGGCAAAGCCAAAGTCGAATATTTGTTGTCGGATAAAATGATATGCGGGCATTGCGGCAACAAAATGACGGGCATAAGCTCAACGAGCAAAAGCAAAAAGATACATCACTATTATAAATGTACGGGTAACAATAAGGGCATTTGCAAAAAACGGACTGTCCGCAAACAGTTTATCGAAGATGAGGTCGTCGCCGCCATAGTGGGCGAACACGGCATTTTGACCGACGAATTTATCGACCTTGTAGCCGCTGAAACTTATTTGCTTATCCAAGCAGAGCAGAACGACGCCGAGATAAAACGACTTGAAAACCTTGTCGCGGAAAATCAAAAGGCAATTAACAACTTAATGCAGGCGTTAATGCTCGGCAAGATTGCCGACACCATTCTGTCGCAAATCGAGAAGTTAGAGAACGAAAACAAGGAACTGCAAGACACAATCGCCAACGAAAAGGCAATGCAAATAAATTACAGTTACGCCGATATTCGCAAGTGGCTGTCGCACTTCCGAACGCTTGACTATTCCAAGACGAAGAACCGCAAAGACCTGATAGACACGTTCATTTATAAAGTGATACTGTACGACGATAAAATGAAAGTGCTGTTCCACCTTAAAGGCGGGCAACAGGGTGAACTGCTCTTAAATCTGATATTCCCCGATTATCCCAACGGACACAGCGACGACGGCGAGAACGCCCAAAAAGTGCCCGCAGCCGAGCAATCGCAGATTGCGAACGCCACGCAGTTAAATGAATTAGAAACCGACAAAGCGGTTTCTAATTCTGACATAAACGCAGAGTGTGCGTATACGTCGCGTTTGGTGGAGCTAAGGGGATTCGAACCCCTGACCTTTTGAATGCCATTCAAACGCGCTACCAACTGCGCCATAACCCCATTTAAAATTGATTGGTGGAGACAATAGGACTCGAACCTATGACCTCTACCATGTCAAGGTAGCGCTCTAACCAAACTGAGCTATGCCTCCATGCAACTTTAAATCAAAGCTTTATAATTGTAGCAAATTTTGCGGAGGTTGTCAACAAATTTTGCGTAAAATAATAAAAATTCGGCAGAGCTTTTTACCGCTCCGCCGAATTGTCGTCAATAACAAGCTTTTAGCACGTTTAGAACGTCGTTTTCGTCCATTTGCTTATAGCCGCCGCCCTTGACGCAGCTTACTGCGATTTTTTCCAGCATATCCTCGGTTGCACCCACTTCTCTCAGCGTTGAGGGCAGTCCCAGTTTTTCGATATAGCACGCCAGCGCGTCGATGCCGGCAAGCGCCGCCGTCTCCTTGTCGATGTCGTCGGCGGGAACATCCCATATGTTTTTGGCAAAGCGCACAAATTTGTCAATGCCGTATTTGTAGATATACCGGTAATATGCAGGCGAAATTACCGCCAGTCCTTCGCCGTGCGGACAATCGGTGTAGGCGCCAAGCTGATGCTCGATCATGTGGACTTCCCAATCCTGTTGTTTCGATAGGCCCGTAATTGTGTTGAGCCCCATCGTGGCGCACCACATGATATTGCTGCGCGCCTCATAGTCGCGGGAGGTTTCAAGCGCCTTGTAGCTGCTGTGGATGAGCGAACGCATGACGCCTTCTATTATATAATCGGTCGTGTTGTCGTCGCTGCCCGAAAAATACTGCTCCATAAGATGCGACATGGTGTCGAATATTCCGCTTACCATCTGGCGTTTGGGCACGGTAAAAGTATATTCGGGATTGAGTATCGAAAATTTCGGATTTACTTCCGGCCCGAAAGTGCGCCCGGCTTTTATCATCACCTGTTCGTTGGTTATTACCGAGCCGCCGTTCATCTCCGACGCCGTGCCCGCCATGGTGAGCACGCTGCCGACGGGAACTATTTCGTTGTCCACCGGCTCGAAATCTATCCAATAGCGCTGCCATGCGTCGCCTTGGCAATATGCCGCAACGGATATCGCCTTGGCGCAGTCAATGACGGAACCTCCGCCCACCGCCAGAATGAGCGATACGTTGTTTTCGCGCACCAGCCGGCAGCCGTCCATCATGCGCGAATATGTAGGGTTGGACTTTACGCCGTCCAGTTCGACTATTTTTTTGCCTGCGTCTTTGAGAATTGCCAGCACGCTGTCGTAAAGTCCCGTCTTTTTTACCGAGCCTTTGCCGTAAACCAGCAGCACCGTATCGCCGTAATTGTCCAGTTCGCCGCGCAGATTTGACAGCGCGTTTTTTCCGAAGTACACGTGTGTGGGGTTGTAATAATCAAAATCCAATATCATAATTTTTCTCCTTATAACGTATTTTTGTCATATCGTAAGAGCGTTCCTGCGCACGACTTTGTTACAATTATTCCGAAAGCCGCTAAAAACTTACCGTTATGTTGCGCACGCGGCTGTTCCCGGGATATACGCCGGTAAAAGGCGATTTGCGCACGCCGCCTTTCAGTTTCGCGCCGGTGGCCGACAGCGACAGCTGATTGTAACTGCCGTCGCCGTAATATCTTCTTACCGTGCTCCCGGCGGGAATAAAACGTGCGTCGGACACGCCCACCAGCAGTTTGTATTTGCCGGCATACGTCCTTATAAAACGCCGCATAAACCGTTGATTGCCGCGGGAATACTCCGTCCCGTCAAAATTAACCGCCAAAACTTTGGTCTTTTCGGTAGCATAGGTAAAGCACTGCATGACGCGGTAGGCAAAACGCGGCATATTGCCCACGAGCGCCCCTCCTAAAAGCACCGCCCGGCACGTCTTCCACAGCAGTCTGCGAAAATATGAAAAGTCGGTCTTATCGGGAGCGACGACGCTGCGGTGGTATGAAACATACTGTTTTACCGTCATTTCCGAAAAAGGCGCGTCTCCTATCATAAAATACGTTTTGCCGTCCTTTGTGACGGACGCAAGCACTTCGTCGTTGTCCGCATATACCCACTCTTCCGACACGTTTTTGCGGAAGTCGCGCCGCTTTCCTTCCGGGCTGCCTATACAATATATAACATCGGATAAATAATTCATATCATAATATTATCCGGTTATTGCGGCATTTATACTCATCCGCCCGTCTAATTTGTCCCCTTTCCGCCGTCTGCGAGTTTAAGAGCGAACCAGAAAGTCGATCCCTTGCCGGCGCTGCTCTTTATTCCGTACTCCGCTCCGAAACTTATGAGTATGTTTTTTACTATCGACAGGCCTATACCGCTACCCACGACGTTGCGCTTGTTCTGATTGCTGCGATAATATCTTTCCCAGACGTGGTCAAGTTCCTCTTCCGGAATACCCTTTCCGTGGTCGGATATTTCCACCTTGGCCATATCGCCGTCTTTAAATACTTTCACAATGACTTTGCGGTCGTCGCCGGCATAGTTTATCGCGTTGCCCACGAGATTGTATATCACCTGCGTCAAACGCTTTGCGTCGCATCTGACAAACACATCGGGGGATATGTCCGTCTCGAACACATAGCCGTCCCGCTCTTTAAGGACGTCAAACTGCGCAATGACGCTTTCGGCGACGGCGCTTAACGACACCAATTCGTCCGACATTTCCGCCACTCCCGCCTCCAGCTTGGACAAGTCCAGAATATCCTCCACCAGCAGCGTGAGTCTGTCCGCTTCGTTGATTATTGTCTGCGTATTGCGGTCGCGCTTTTCCTTTATGTCGCCCGACAGGTCGCGTATCATCTCCGCGTTGGCCTTTATAAGCGTAAGCGGCGTGCGTATATCGTGCGACACGTTTGTAAGAAAATCGCGGCGGAATTTTTCGGCCTTTATCATCTCGGAGGTGGCGTAGTTAAGTGCGTCCGCCAGATCGTCGAATTCGTTGTAACCGTTGCCGACGTATTTTTGCGACAAATCGCCGTCGCCTATCTTCTTTGCCGTCGCGGTAAACTGTCGTATCGGCTTGGAAAACTGCCATGCGATGAAGAAAGATATTATGAGCGAGAAAATAAGGCATATAACGGTTACGATAATCATCTGATTGGTCAGAATGTTGATGGTAAAATCGTATTCGTTGATGGTCGTCGAGGTATAAAGAAAGATTTCTTCGCCGTCGTCGGACGTCATCTTCTCGCCGTAAATAACGGTGAGCGGCGATTCGCTTTTGCCGCGCATAAGAAAACTGCCGTTGCCGTCTATTTCGCTCATACGGAGCAAAAATTCGTATTCGATTACGGCGCGTGCCGCGGGAAAATCGCTGGGCGTTTCGCCGCTGGCATAAACCGGGTTTGTGTAATACTCTATCTGTGCCTCGTAGGGGTTGAGTTCGTCGCTGCCCTCCGGAAAAACAAATACAATGGTGGTAAGATTATTGCGGCGCGCGCAGTCTTCCGCCTTGTCGCGAAAGGAGGTTGCGTCGGCGGAATACTGGTTATTTTTCAAACTCGCCACCAGTTCGCGGCTTTGCTGCGTCAGCCTGTCCACGTACATTTTTGTATAATTGGTGGCAAATATGACCAGCTCGCCCGTCCAGAAAAAGGCTATTACGCACAGCGCAAGCACTAAAAAAGCCAGCCATGCGCGAAAGACTATGCTGCTTAGCGCAGACTTGGCTTTTTTGGTTTTTCCGTCGTGTTTTTTTGTCTTGGTTTGCGGCACTTACAAGTCACCTTTACAGTTCGATTTTATAACCCAGTCCGCGCAGAGTGATTATCTTGTCACGGTATTTCCCGAGAGAGGAACGCAGCATCTTTATGTGGGTGTCCACCGTCCGGTCGTCGCCGTAAAAATCATAGCCCCACACGTTGCTCAAAAGCTTTTCGCGCGAGATGGCGATGCCGTTGTTTTCGACGAGATAAAAAAGCAGTTCGTATTCCTTGGGCGTCATTTCCACCTTTTTGCCGTCGACAAAGACGTTGCGGCCGGCGATGTCTATCTCCAGCCCGTCGGACTTTATGAGTTCTTTTTTCTTGGGGCGGGAACGCTTTAATACGGCGCTTATTCTCGCCATAAGTTCTTTGGGCGAAAACGGCTTGGTCACATAGTCGTCCACGCCTATTTCAAAGCCGAAAAGCTTGTCGTATTCCTCTACGCGCGCAGAAAGAATAATGACGGGTACGTCGCTGAATTTGCGTATTTCCTTGACGGCCGAATACCCATCCAGTTTCGGCATCATAACGTCCATTATGATAAGGTCGTAATTATCCTCTTTGACCATTTTGACGGCTTTCATGCCGTCGTCGGTTTCCGCGGTCTCATAGCCTTCGAATTCCGCATACTCCCGGATTATTTCGCGTATGTTCTGCTCGTCGTCCACGATGAGTATTTTTGCCATTATCCTCTTCCTCCCGATGAATATTTTTTAATTATTATATAGTCGGTGTGTTTATTGTAAATATAAAAACTGTGACAATTTAATGAAATAGCGACCGCTTTTATGGATATATTATAACTTAATTTATCCGAGTTGTCAAATTTATCAATATAACGATTGTATTTTCCGGCATAATGTGCTATAATTTTTCAAAACGCATTTTTGCACCAAACAGGCAGCTGTTTTACGTCTCACCCCGCCGTACGGAATAGGCGGAAAACGCCTTTACGGCACCGAAACGCGTATGATTTTATAAATCAAAAGGATAACTAAGCATGACCGAACAGGAAGTAATGAAAGGCCTTGACGCCCTTACAGTAATGACGTATAACCGTACCGACAAAAGCAGTTTGTCTTTTGCCGAAAAACGCGACATTTTGTACTCCATGTATTGTTTCAGATGCGTTTTCGACGACAGCGAATTAAAGCGCGCGTCCAACATTCTGATAAAATACGGCGTTTCGTTCGTATTTGCCGACAAGCCTGACGGAGACGGCGTTACGGAAATAACCGACGGCGACAAAAAAGCGTACAAATTCGACGTATATTCTCCGGCTTTCGAAGCGGCCGTCCGCAACAAGATTATTACGGGCGAAAAGGCAAAGCTGCCGCAAAAGCTCACGATGTTCGAGCTGCCCCTCAAAGTCGTATCGCTTGACGATGCGGACGACGATCTTAAAGCGCTGTGGTACATCTATTTCCCGTACGTCATCTTAATGGGCGCGCCCATCGAGCACGATTTGTACGAACAATTAAAGCAAAAGCTGTGCAATCCCGGCGTGTTTCACAAAGTCCTGGGAAGCCGTTACAGCGAAAACATGTTTGTCACGCGCGAGGAAATGAGCGGCGAACATCCGCTTGTGTGCGACTGGTACGGCGAATTCATCGATTGGAAAAACCAGAAAACCGAAAAGGGCGTATCACGCGGAGTGGCGTTTTTGCAGCGCAGGCTGGCGCTGGGCGACTACGACTATGTCATGCGCGAGAGCGAACGTATGCTGGACTGTTTTCCCGACGACGAGGAGCTGATGCTGCTTAACATTGCCGCCCGCATGTCCAAATGCGCGTCGGTAGATTTTGAAACGCGCGTAAAACTGCTGTCCGAAAACTTTTCGCTTATAAACGATATCATTACCTCCGGCAACGTCAAAAAATACAACTATTTTCTGTATTACCGCGGCCTGACGCGTCTTGGTATGCAGGATATGGACAACGCGCGCGCCGACTTTATGAGCTGTCTTAAAATAGACGACAAGTTCGAGCCCGCCATCATGATGCTGAAGGGCATGGAAAAAGCACAACAAACCGACTGCTCCGATTCCTGCTCAAACTGTGACAAAACCTGCGACAAAAAGCCTTCCCGCGGCTGACCG
>ERZ779643.1355-NODE-1355-length-17010-cov-2.601003_pt1 | contig 17010 bp, 17 predicted proteins | sample MGYA00511564_ERZ779643 | MGnify/ENA primary metagenome ERZ779643 (study PRJEB29588, sample SAMEA2147114) | human gut metagenome | biome: human gut; feature: human-associated habitat; material: faeces | place: Denmark | collected 2008/2010 ... | reverse complement strand
TAATTGATTTTTTACCGTTTATAAACAATAACCGCCTTTTGCGGTGTTGCAATATTTTGTTTTATATTGTATAATGGTCACTATATTATTAATTTAAAATTATGGAAGTGCTTCTTATGAAAGAAAACAACACAAACGAATTTGAAAATAATCAAGATGAAATCAAAGCAGCCGATACTGCCGACACAGGCGCCTCGGCGGATACTGTCAATAATGCCGCAAGCGACTCAAACTACGAGCAAAATGACGATTGGGAGTTTGAGGCAGAGGCTCCGAGCGGCAGTGTGATTGACGGCGGCGATTTTGAAATTGAACTCCCTGCAGAGAAACCGAAAAAGGTTGAAAAATCGGCAGACAAAAAGTCAGCCGAGCCGAAAAAGAAAAAAGACCGCGACAGCGCAAATACAACAAAATTCCTTTTAATCGCAATTTTTCTTGTTATCGTTGCTACCGTTTGCGGCTTCTTCGGCAATCAATATTATAATCAGCCCAATAATTCCGAAAAGAAAAATCCCGGCAATGTTGTAATGAAGATCGGCGACGAGGAAGTCACCGTCGGTATGTATAATTTCTATTATACTCAAATCGTTAATCAGTACACAAAATATGCCTCATCATTCGGTCTTGACACCACAAAGGATTATTCAAAGCAAACCGTAACCGATGATGACGGCAAGCAAACCACTTGGGACAAGGTGTTTGTTGACCAAACAGTCAGCCAGCTTCAAAGAACGCTCTCACTTTATCAGGATGCTGTAAAAGCAAATATGACACTCACCTCCGACCAAAAGGATGAAATTAAATCCGAGCTTAAGAATTATTCCGACTCGGCAGAAAAGAGTAACCTCAGCGTTGACGATTATATCAGCCAAACTTGCGGCGATTACTGCGGCTATGAGACACTCAAATCTGTTTACGAGCAAAGCTATCTTGCCGAGAATTATTATTACAAAACATATGTAAACACAACCGCAACCGATGATGAAATCAATGCTTATTTCAAGAAAAGCGGTAAGAATAATTGCTACAATACCGGCTTTTCATATGTTTCGGTTTCTTACACTAACGACGATAAAAGCAACTACTCGTCCGGTGAGGTAAGAACAAAGGACGAGGCTCAAAAGCTTGCCAAGGAGTGCCAGCACAAAATTGCTTCGGAAAAGGATTTGAAGTCAAAAACAAACCGTGTTCACTCACTCGTAAAAGAGGTTATGAAGGCAGAGGCAAAGAGCTATTTCACCTCCGGCTATTTTGACAGTATAGCTGACGCAACCGATTATCTCGTAAGTGCAAGCGACAGAACAGCCACAAGAAGCGACACGACACTTATCAACGATGCAAAGAATTGGCTTTTCAGCGAGGATACAAAGATTGGCGACAGCAAGGTGTTCGTTGACACGGAAAATTCATTTGCATATGTTCTCCTCAAAACTTCAAACGAAAAACTGATGGAGGACGAGGTTTTCAGCGTAAGACATATTCTCATTCAGGCTCAAAACGGTAATTCGTCAACAGGCAAAATCTCAAATGATGATATTAAAACCGCTAAACAAACCGCAGATAAGGTGCTTAAAATGTATAATTCTGGCGACAAGTCCGAGGTTTCGTTTGCTCTCCTTGCTGAAGATTATTCAAGCGACACTTCTACAACATCAAGCGGTCAAAACGGCCTTTTCGGCGGAATTTACGAGGGCTTCAAGGCAGGTTCGTCAACAGGTCCTTTTGATAAATGGGTAACCGATAAATCAAGAAAAGCAGGCGATGTCGAAATTGTTAAAACAAAATTCGGCTACCATGTAATGTATTTTGAAAAGAAAAACGATATGCCTACTTGGAAGTATAATGCACAGCAGGCTATGGCAGGGGAGGACAGTAAGTCCGCTTCCGACAAGATTGATTCAAAATACACCTCAAAAACAAACTCATTCGGTAAATATTTCTTCGAGATTGATACCGATATCGATTCATAATTGTTCTAAATTTCACAGAGGTTGCATTATTGCAGCCTCGCGGTTTTTCTAAATGTAAAGGTGAATATATGCCGATTATTCAAAAAAACAACGAAATTCAGCAAGAGATTGAAAAACTCAAAAAAGAAAATGCCCGCCTCAAAGCCGCACTCTCCGAGTCGGAATTTGAGTGTCAGCGCCTTGTTATTATCAATTCAAACCTTGAAACACAGCTTAACGAGGCAAATCGCGAGCTTGGCAAAAACATTCAGGTTTTGCAAAGCCTTAAGGGCGAGATTGAAGAGCTTGTAGACAATCTCAAAAATACAAAACAATAAAGTTATAAATCCCTCTGTTCGGTCATAACCTATACAGAGGGATTTTATTATGAATGATACTGTTTCAAAAAAACAACACACTTTGTCGCTCCAAAACAGAGAAAAACTCGATATAACCGGCGTCAGCGATGTCCCTGCCTTTAATTCGGACGAAATCACAGCGCGTTGCGATTGGGGTACGCTGATTATCAAAGGCTCGAATCTTCATATGGAAACGCTCGAGCTTGAAAGCGGCGTTTTAAAGGTTTCCGGCCGTATTGTCGCCTTGATTTATAACGAAAATTCACCGCAAAAGGGATTTTTTAAGAGGGTGTTTTCATAGCCTCGGGATTAGTTGCCTTTGCACTTCTCGGCTTTGTATTCGGTGCGTTGTTCGATTTGACGGAGTTTTTAAATGCGCTTTTCGGCATAAAATTTGTTTTGGATTTCTTGATGATGTGCGTCTTCGGCGTTGCTTTTTTCGTTTTTCTGCTTGCCTATAATAACGGCGAAATTCGCTGGTATTATTTTGCCGTCAATCTTGCCGCATTTTTGACTTATTATTACACCTTGCATAAGTTTTTCGGCAATAGATTGTGCGCTCTTGCCAAAAATATCAACAATTCGGTTAAAAACAGTGCAAAAAAATTAAAAATCGGTAAAAAAAGTTTCAAAAAACTATTGCATTTACATAAATAACTATATTATAATGTATATATCTTGCAGAAAGGCAGTGCATTATGAAAAAGTTATTTAAAAAGCAGGAAGTTTGAAAAAAATTTCTAATTTTGTATATCCACATTACGCAATTTGTTAACTAAATATATACAACTATGAAACGGAAAAAATTATTCCTACTGATGATAGCATTCTTGCTAATCGGTACTTCGCGTGTAGTGGGACAGGAAAAATCAGATGCAGCCCCTGTCAACTTGAAAGGGATTTGGCAGATGTGCTTTTATGTATCAGGGACTCCTCAGGTACCGGGTGAGTTGAAACCAAGTAATTCTTTTAAAATTTTGTCTGATGACGGCAAGTTTACCAATATGACCATGATTCCTAATCATGGAGCTATTATTATTGGTTCCGGTACCTATCGGCAGACTGCTCCTAATGCTTATACAGAGCATGTGGAGAAAAACTTGCATCTTCCACAATTGGTAGGTGTGGATAATATTTTGGAATTTGAGATGAAGGGGGGAGATGTCATGGTGCTGAAGTTTTTTGTGAAAACGGATAAGGATGGAAATGAAATCAATTCCTGGTATTATGAAACTTGGAAACGAGTGAAAATGCCTCCTGTTTATCCCAAGGATTTGGTCAGATAAGTTTGAATCTTTGTTTATAAACAAAGAATAGTCATTTTTCGGGCTACGCTTTCATTTTTTGAAAGTGTGGCCCTATTTATTTTATACATGATATTTGTCTGACGAAACAAGTGTACTTGCTATTATGGTGGGATATGTGTCCTATTTATATGATTACTTGTTTGGATACTTAAATGAAAGATGCTTATGTACTAATTTTCTTCAATAAAATGATGTAATGAGTAACTGCTACCTGTTTGCAGGTTGCTTAAATATAAGGTAAAACTCCTGTAATCTCTTCTTAATTTGCACAGAATTTCAAAAAATGTGCTATTCTTCATCACTTTTATGCCTTTTCGAGAACAAAAATTGGAAATAATCGTTAACTTTGTCGCCAATAACAGAAATAGAAAAGGAGATTAATGTCTAAACTTTATATAATAGCGGGGTGTAACGGAGCCGGTAAAACGACCGCTTCGTACACGGTATTACCCGAAATTTTAGAGTGCCGCGAATTTGTCAATGCCGATGAAATCGCTAAGGGACTTTCTCCTTTTAACCCCTCAAGTGTAGCAATCGAAGCGGGACGACTGATGCTGAAACGCATCGGAGAACTGTTGTCAGCCGGAGTCAGTTTTTCTGTTGAAACTACATTGTCTACCCGTTCTTATATCAATCTTATCCAGCAGGCACAAAATCAAGGATATAGTGTCAGCCTTATTTATTTTTGGCTGAATTCGCCTGAATTGGCTATAGAGCGAGTGAAACAGCGTGTTGCCAATGGAGGGCATGATGTGCCTGCTCCCATTATCCGTCGTCGTTATCGTTCGGGGTTGGAAAACTTTTTCCGTATTTATATGCCTTGCGTGGATTATTGGATGCTTGCGGACAATAGCTGCACACCGCGTGTTATTGTGGCGGACGCCTTCCGTTTGGGAGATGAGGTCCATATCTATAATCAAGAACTTTTTACTAAAATCAGAAGTTATGTCAACTGAAGAAGAATATAAGGAATTAAGTGCGAAGTTGCGTTATGGTTTAGAACTAGCGGAACAGCGGTTGATAGAGGAAACTGCACGGCGCGAAGGGACACTGTGTTATGGTCGTCCCGATGGAAAAGTAGTTCGGATCTCAGCAACTGAACTTTTAAAGCTTCGTCAGTCCGGTGGAAACAATGCGGCATCTGTGGCTGTTTGTACTTGCTCTGAGATGGAGAGTGGCTGGAATCGTTGAAAATATATGAATAACTGTATATGTATAGGGAAGAATCAAAATTTCTTCCCTATGTTTTTTAGTCCGTTATTCAGAGCCTAGATGTGGTTATATCAGCCTTTTGTATGCGAATAGCAAGAGGAAAAAATATCTTAATTTGTTTGTCAGTTCAAAGAAAAGCCGTACCTTTGCAAGCCGATTATTATCAAAAGTTTATAAAGGATTAATTCTTAGCGTGTTAATAGTTCTTTGTCCGGGAACGGTTAGAAACGCTGGGAAGAATTGTTTTTTAGTAGTTAACATTTAAAAAAGAATTTAAGAGTGGATACTTTAAGTTACAAGACCATTTCTGCAAACAAAGAAACAGCTCATAAAGAATGGGTTGTTGTCGACGCAACCGATCAGGTCATAGGCCGTCTCGGTTCGAAAGTTGCGAAACTGTTGAGAGGAAAGTACAAACCAGACTTTACCCCTCATGCTGACTGCGGTGATAATGTTATTATCATTAATGCAGACAAAGTGAAATTTACCGGAAACAAGTGGAACGACAAGGTTTACTTGCGCTATACAGGTTATCCCGGTGGTCAGAGAGAAATGACTCCTGCCCAGTTGATGAAGAAACCTAACGGTGAAGAAAAACTGTTGAAGAGAGTAGTAAAGGGTATGCTTCCTAAAAATCGTCTGGGAGCACAGTTGCTGGGCAATTTGTATGTTTACGCTGGTAGTGAACACAAACATGAGGCTCAGACTCCGAAATCAATTGATATAAACTCACTTAAATAATAAAGAATGGAAGTAGTAAATGCATTAGGCAGACGTAAACGTGCTATTGCACGCATATTCGTAAGCGAAGGTACAGGAAAGATTACTATTAACAAGAGAGACCTTGCAGAGTACTTTCCATCAACTATTCTTCAGTATGTAGTAAAACAGCCTTTGAACAAGCTAGAGGCTGCTGAAAAATATGATATCAAAGTAAATCTTTACGGTGGTGGTTTTACAGGTCAGTCACAGGCTTTGCGTCTGGCTATCGCCCGTGCGCTGGTTAAAATCAACCCTGAAGATAAAACGGCTCTTCGTTCAGAAGGCTTCATGACACGTGACTCTCGTTCTGTAGAACGTAAGAAACCGGGTCAGCCCAAAGCACGTCGTAGATTCCAGTTCAGTAAACGTTAATATCGGCCGTTTATCGAGCTGCATAAACGTTTAGTATCTAAACCCGCGGGATTCTTAGGGACTACCTGTGGGTTGGTTGAGAAAACAAAAAAGAAAGTAAACGATTAAAAAAGAAAAAACAATGTCAAGAACTAATTTTGATACCTTATTGGAAGCTGGTTGCCACTTCGGCCACTTGAAAAGAAAATGGAATCCGGCAATGGCTCCTTATATCTTTATGGAACGTAATGGTATTCATATCATCGACCTCCATAAGACTGTGGCTAAAATCGACGATGCCGCAGAGGCTTTGAAACAAATCGCAAAATCGGGAAAGAAGATTTTGTTCGTTGCTACTAAAAAACAAGCTAAGCAGGTCGTAGCTGAGAAAGCTGCGGCTGTGAACATGCCTTATGTAATCGAACGTTGGCCGGGTGGTATGTTGACCAACTTCCCGACCATCCGCAAGGCTGTGAAGAAGATGGCCAATATCGATAAGTTGACGGCTGACGGGACTTATTCCAATTTGTCAAAGCGCGAGATTCTTCAGATCTCCCGCCAACGTGCCAAGTTGGAGAAGAACTTGGGTTCTATTGCCGATTTGACTCGTCTTCCGTCTGCACTTTTCGTGGTAGACGTATTGAAAGAGCAGATTGCTGTCCGCGAAGCTAACCGTTTGGGTATCCCTGTGTTTGCTATCGTAGATACGAACTCAAATCCTGATAACATCGATTTCGTTATTCCGGCAAACGATGATGCAAACAAGAGTGTTGAGGTGATACTCGAAGCTTGTTGTGCGGCTATTGCTGAAGGTCTGGAAGAACGTAAGGCAGAAAAAGTGGATGTGGAGGCTGCTGGCGAGGCAGAAAACAAACCCCGTAAACGTACGGCTAAGGCTCGTGTAGAGAAGTCGGAAGAGGCAGAGGAAGAAACTGTCGAGACGGCTGAAGCTGAAGCATAATTGATTTAATCACACGTAATACAAGATAAGATTATGGCTGTTACAATGGCAGATATTACCAAGCTCCGTCAAATGTCGGGAGCGGGTATGATGGATTGCAAGAAGGCTTTGGAAGAAGCTGGCAATGACATCGAGAAAGCAATGGAAATCATTCGTAAAAAAGGTCAGGCCGTAGCTGCTAAGCGTTCAGACCGCGAGGCTGCAGAAGGCTGTGTGCTGGTAAAGGCTGAGAATGGTTTCGGTGCGATTATCGCTTTGAAGTGTGAAACGGACTTTGTAGCCAAGAACGAAGATTTCGTGAAGCTGGCGAAGGATATTCTTGATTTGGCTGTAGCTAACAAATGCAAGACTTTGGACGAGGTGAAGGCTTTGCCGATGGGTAAGGCGACTGTGGCAGATGCCGTGGTTGACCGTAGCGGTATCACCGGAGAAAAAATGGAGTTGGACGGTTATATGGTGATTGAAGGTGAGGACATCGCTGTGTACAACCATCAGAACAAGAACCAACTTTGTACCATGGTTGCTTTGAACAAGAAAGTGGCTGAGGAATTTGGGCACGCAGTGGCCATGCAGATTGCAGCCATGAATCCTCGTTCGATTGACGAAAGCGACTATCCGGCAGACGTATTGGCCAAGGAGAAAGAAATCGCTGCTGATAAAGCACGTCAGGAGGGCAAGCCTGAGAATATGATTGAGAAGATTGCTACCGGACGTCTGAATAAGCTGTTCAAGGAAGAATGCTTGTTGAAGCAGGCTTTCATTCAGAATGATAAGATCAGCGTGGCTGACTATTTGAAGGGTGCCGACAAGGATTGTACGGTGACAGCTTTCAAGCGTTTTACCTTGCGTGCCGAATAATTTTTCATACGCAAATATATTTTAGAGGAAGAGCAGGACATCCCGACGGATTGTCCTGCTCTTTTTTCGTTAAAATAACGTTATTAGGTTTAAGGCGTGCGGGTGTAGAAAATAAATCTGTATTTTTGCAGTATAATTTAAAAGAAAATAGAGTCATGAAGATACTGGCAGTAGGCATGAACTATGCCAAGCACAATAAAGAGCTTGACGGAACGTTATATAAACCGGAAGAACCTGTAATTTTCGCAAAGCCGGATTCGGCTTTATTGAAGGATGGGAAACCTTTCTTTATCCCGGATTTTACGAAACAGTGTGATTACGAAACTGAATTAGTGATCCGTATTTGCCGGTTAGGCAAGAACATCGCTCCGCGTTTTGCTTATCGTTATTACGATGCAGTGACGGTGGGGATTGATTTTACGGCACGGGATTTGCAGAGAAAGTTTAGAAAGGAGGGGCTGCCGTGGGAACTTTGCAAGGGGTTCGACAGCTCTGCGGCCATCGGAGATTTTGTGTCCAAGGAAGAGCTTCCGGATATCCAGCAGATACCTTTTCATCTGGATATCGACGGGCATACGGTGCAGGAAGGGTATTCGGGCGATATGCTCTTCGCGGTAGATGAACTTATCGCATACGTCAGCCGCTTCTATACGCTGAAGATAGGTGACTTGCTGTTTACCGGCACGCCTTCGGGGGTAGGGCCTGTAGCTGTGGGACAACATTTACAGGGGTATATCCAGGAACGAAAAGTTTTGGATTTTAATGTGAGGTGAAAGAATGAGATTAAAGACAGCCATATTTTTGCTTCTGGCGTGCATGACACGTTTGTGGGCACAGGAATTTACTTATGTGGATTGGAATATATTGCGTCCGGATACGCTGCCGGTCCAATATACGGAAGTGATTCCTTTGGACGAGGATTACCGTAGTTTCCGCTACGAAGTCCGTTTGGATTATCCTGAATATGTCCGTTTGACCGCAACGGAAGCAGAGCGTGTGGCTGTATGGGGAAAGGACTTGCCGGAGAATCCGGACGTTTATTGCCAAGTGGCGGTAAGCCGGAAGAGGGGTGTTTTGGATGTGGCTTTTGTCCCCATCGTACGGCGTGGAGGGAAATATTATAAGTTGACGAGTTTCAAAATGAATATCGTCCGTAGTCCGAAAACACTTACGAGGGCATTGTCGGTTGCGGCGGGAAAGACGGCTGCGGAAAGATATGCCTCTAATTCGGTGCTGTCTCAGGGGCGTTGGGTGAAAATCGGTATTACGGAAGATGGAGTGTATCGTCTGACTGCGGCTGATTTGAGGTGGATGGGATTCAATGACCCTTCCCGAGTGAAACTGTATGGCTATGGGGGGCATGTGCAGGACGAAGTGATAGATGCCGATACGGATTTTGACGATTTGGAAGAAGTTCCTCTTTATCGTGACGAACGGGGACTTTTGTTTTTCGGCAAGGGGCTGATTTCATGGTCGGCTACGGACCGTAGAGGGCGGGCGACCCACCGTGTGAATACTTTTGCAAAGCAGGCTTGTTATTTTCTTACGGAAGGGGATTCGCCCAGAACGATAGAAAAAGCAGCCGTGTCCGGCTCTCCACAGAAGAATTTGGATTACACGCCGGCAAATGTATTGTATAAGAAAGAAGAATACGCATGGTACCAGTCGGGACGTAACTTTTACGAGTCTGCCAATTACGCCTCTTCTAATTCGCGTACTTATCAGTTGCCGGTTGTGGATCCCGTTGCGTCTGCGGGTGGTTCCTTGAAAGTGAGTTTTACGGCACATACTACCAAAGACGAAGGTGATTCTTATGTGACTCCTACGGTCGATGGAGTGAAATTGTCTGCCATGAGAATTAGTTGGTCTGGAGAATACGATGCGGCAAAGGAAGGGACTCAGACTTACACGTTGAACACCTTGCATGAAGGAACGACGGGAACCCAAGTTACTTTGGTTTCTACGGCCGGAGTGGATGCCCGTTTGGGCTATCTTGAATTGTGTTACCGCAGGCAACTCAAAATGCGTGATGCTTTTTTGTACATTCGTCATACGGAAACTGCGCCCAGTAATCTTGTGATAGATGCCAATGGGAGGAGCGGATTGAAGTTGTGGTGTTTGGGACGTAGGGGCAATCCTATGACGGAATACCAAGGTACATGGTCCGGTTCTACCTATACGGTTCCGGTATCCGATCCGACCTTGGAATATGTGGCAGTGGATGTAAATGCGGATTTTCCATCGCCCTCTTATATGGGCGAGGTGTCCAATCAGAATCTGCATGCCACGTCTGCCACCGACATGGTTATCATTATTCCAGCCAGCGGTAAACTTTATGCACAGGCGGAGCGTTTGGCCGAAGCTCATCGGAGTGTGGATGGCTTGCGTGTACAAATCGTGCGTGCCGACCAGATTTATAATGAGTTCTCTTCCGGGACACCGGATGCTACGGCCTATCGCCGTTTTATGAAAATGCTGTATGACCGTGCAGCGACGGATGCCGATATGCCCCGCTACCTCTTGTTGTTCGGCGACGGCATGTGGGACAACCGTATGATAACGGCCGACACGCGTGGTCTTAATCCGGATGATTATCTGCTTTGTTACGAATCGGAGAATTCTCTCAGCCATACCTCCAGTTTCGTGATGGAAGACTATTTCGGGCTTTTGGATGATGGCGAAGGAGATAATTTGATGAAAAATAAGATAGATTTGGGTATCGGCCGTTTCCCGGTGACGACGGAGGCGGAAGCCAAGATTCTGGTGGACAAGACGGTTGATTATATGGAGAACAAGTACGCCGGCTCTTGGAGAAATGTGATTTGCGTGATGGGCGACGATGGAGACAACAATGACCATATCGGGAAAGCCGAACTTATTGCAAAGCAGGTGGAAGAAGAACATGCCAGCATGCAGGTAAACCGTATTTATTGGGATGCTTATAAAAGGGAAGCCGGTGCTTCCGGATATTCTTACCCTGCTGTGACGGCGGACATTAAGCAACAGATGGAGGAGGGATGCCTGGTGATGAATTATTCGGGGCATGGAAATCCACGTGAATTGTCGCATGAGTTGGTGCTGAAGATGGCTGATTTTTCTTCTTTTTCTTCACCTAATTTGCCTTTGTGGATTACGGCTGCTTGCGATGTGAATCCTTTTGATATGATGGAAGACAACATCGGCGAGCGGGCTGTGCTGAACCCAAAAGGAGCGGCCGTGGCTTTTTACGGAACCACCCGGACGGTGTATTCCGACCGTAACAGTTTGATGAATCGTTATTTTACAAGGTCTGTTTTGGGGAAAGATATGTATGGTCGACGCAATGCAGTAGGAGATGCCGTTCGTTTAGCTAAAGTAGAATTGCTTTCACCGCATTATTGCGAAAATCATGGATATAGTATTTGTTCACATTATAATGACGAATCGGTGAATAAACTCCATTATGTCCTTTTGGGTGATCCGGCTTTGAAACTCGGGGTTCCCGAGTATAAACTCGTGGTAGATAGCATTAACGGGACACAAATCGGAGATGACTTGCCTTTTGCCAATTTTGAGGCGGGAAGCATAGCCCGTGTATCCGGACATGTGACAGATGCTTCAGGTACCCGATTGCCTGATTACTCGGGCGTGCTTTCTGCAATGGTATATGACAGTGAAAGTGTCATCACCTGTTTGAACAATGATGGACAATCGGATACTGCTGTGGTTTATGTGACGCATGACAAACGTTTGTATACCGGTAGCGATTCCATTAAGCAGGGTGAGTTTACCATTACGTTTCCGGTACCGATGGATATCAAGTATTCAGGAGAGACCGGTCGGGTTTTGTTGTACGCAATCGACAATGGGAAGCGGCGTGAGGCTAATGGGTATACGGAAAATGTGACGGTGGGCGGCAGCAGTGATGAATTGTCCGGAGACAAAGAGGGGCCGAAGATTACGGCTTATCTGAACCGTGAGGATTTCATTTCCGGGGGAACGGTTAACGCTTCACCTTATTTCGTGGCATTGTTGGAAGATGAGAGTGGAATTAATGTGACCAATACGGCTGTGGGGCACGATTTGGAGCTTACGATAGACGGAGATCCTGCTATGACTTATATTTTGAATAATGATTACGTAAGTGACTTCGGCGATTACCGGAGAGGGCAACTGGCTTACGTCATACCTACATTGCCGAATGGTAAGCATACCCTGACTTTCCGGGCATGGGATGTGATGAATAATTCCTCTACCGTGACTTTGGATTTCAATGTAGACAGCAGTCTTAGTCCTGATTTGATAAATCTGACTTGCACGAACAATCCGGCTCGTGAGCAGACTACGTTTATTATGCGGTATGACCGTCCGGGCACGGAGTGTAGTTTTATGCTCGAAGTATTCGATTTTGCCGGACGCAAGCTATGGACGCATACGGAAGAGGGGATGTCGGAAGACGGAATCTACCGAGTGAATTGGAATTTGACGACATCTACCGGCATGCCGCTTTCTACCGGAGTCTATTTATATCGGGCTACCGTGTCTACACCGGACAGTAAGGCGGTATCCCGTGCGAATAAAATCATTATATTAGGCAATAAATAGAAAAGCCTCACGTTATTTTATCATGTGAAAAAGAAAGAAAACCAGTATGAAGAAATATCTGTTTGCTATTTTGTGCCTGTGGTGTGGCACGATGTTATCCCTACATGCACAGGACAAAAAAAATATGTTCAACCCCGTAACCACTAGTGTGACCTCTCAATCCATTGCGCCGGATGCGCGTGGCGGTGCGATGGGCGACCTTGGGGCGGCCACGGAGCCGGACGTGAGTTCGCAGTATTGGAATCCGGCCAAATATCCTTTTTGTATCGGTCGGGCAGGAGTTGCCGTGAACTATACACCCTGGTTACGTCAGTTGGTCAATGATATTAACTTGGCATACGTGAGCGGTTTCTATCGTTTGGGTGATTATCAGGCGTTGAGCGCTTCCCTCCGTTACTTCTCTTTGGGTGAAGTTTCTACGAACCTCAACGAGGGCGATGAAGTTGGTATGACCATCAGTCCGTATGAAATGTCGGTGGATGTAGCCTATTCCCGTATGTTGAGCGAAACGTTCTCGGCGGCTGTAGCTTTGCGTTTTATTTATTCCGACATTACTTACGATTATTCGGATGAGACGAGTCCCGGTAAAGCTTTTGCTGCGGACATAGCACTTTATTGGAACCGTTACTTTACGGGGCGTACGCGGGAGTGGAACATGGGCATCGGATTGAACATCAGTAATATCGGTAGTAAGATTTCTTACGGTGGAGATGATAACTCCGAATTCATCCCGACAAATTTACGTTTGGGAGTCAATTTCCTCATTCCTATAAATGAGTATAACAAGTTCTCCATTGCGGCTGATGCCAATAAACTTTTGGTGCCGACTTATCCGAAACAGAACGAAGGCGAGGCCGATCAGGATTATACGGATCGTGTACAGCGGGATTATTACGATATATCCCCCATTGCCGGTATTTTCAAGAGTTTTGGTGATGCCCCCAACGGTTTTAAGGAAGAAATGCAAGAGATACAATGGAGCATGGGCTTGGAGTACATATATAATGACCGCTTTTCGCTTCGTGCCGGTTACCATCACGAGAGCGAAAACAAGGGAAACCGCAAGTACTTCACCGTGGGTGCCGGTTTCCGGATGAGTGTATTTTCGTTGGATGCCGGTTACGTATTCTCTACGGCTCAAAGCAATCCGCTCGACCAGACCATGCGTTTCACTTTAGGTTTTGATTTGGACGGTATGAAAGATTTGTTCGGCCGTCGTCGTTAATCGTAAAGGGTAAATCATGGGAAAGATTAGAGTGGGTTTCGGTTTCGACGTACACCGTTTGGTGGAAGGACGTGAATTATGGTTGGGGGGTATACATTTGGAGCACTCCATGGGGCTGTTGGGGCATAGCGATGCCGACGTCTTGATTCATGCCATCTGCGATGCCCTTCTCGGGGCAGCCAATATGAGAGATATCGGTTATCATTTTCCGGATACGGGAGAGGAGTTTCGTGACATCGACAGTAAAATCTTGTTGCGCAAGACAGTGGAACTGATTGGCACGAAAGGCTACCGTGTGGGGAACGTCGATGCCACGGTTTGTGCGGAGCGTCCGAAATTGAAACCTCATATTCCCGCCATGCAGGTTTGTCTGGCTGAGGTGATGGGTATTGATGCAGACGACGTGTCTGTAAAAGCCACAACCACAGAAAAGTTAGGTTTTACAGGGCGCGAAGAAGGTATTTCCGCATACGCGACCGTGCTTATTGAAAGTTAAAAGTATAGACGCTCATCCAATCGTTGAACTCTTTTTCCATTTTATATCCTGGCTCGGTTTGTAAGTCCGGGCTGTTTTTTGCACCGTAAACATAGACGGTTGTGTCTTCTTCTGCGGCATAATGTCGGATGTCAGTCGTGTGTTCCACGATGGCGATTTCTTGTTTGTCACCGATGAAGTGGGTTATAAGGAGAAGGGTGTTCTTTTCCTCGTGGTCGGGACCGTAAAGCAAGATTCGTTTCGCGTGTGACGGCCATTCTCTGTCCGAGGTACGATTCACGTATTCCATGGGGCGTTCGCACCATGCATAAGCGATAAACGCCGCTACGAATATGCCGGCCAGAACTTTGGGGACGCGCTGCAAGCCCAAGGCGAGATAGTAGGCCACAGCCACTAAACACAGTGGAACGGAAGGGCTGATATACCGAGTCGCTTTCCAGTTGGCCATCCACATGACAACTACGGCCCATGCCATGGCGCAGACGAACAACCATGCGCCCGGCAGTCGGTGGGAATGGAACGGTTGTTTCGGTTTACGGACAAGGAGGGTTACCAAGTAGAGAATAATGGCTACTCCCCATACGGGGGTGAGTATGCGCAAGGCGGTGATGTAGCCCAGTCCTATTACGGTAAGCCTCAAGTTGCTAAGCCAGTCGCCGCCTTGCATCTTATCTGCTACTTCCGTTGCGCGGGCATCATGCAGAAAGTTGAAGAAACCTTCATAAAGGAGTACGCATACGAGCAGGCTGGCTATGCCCAGAACCGGGTAAAAGCCCAAGTCCTTGTAAGCGTGTTGACGGCAACTATACACAGCAAGGCATAAGAGGGTAAATCCGAAAAACAAGGCATTGAAGTATCCGCATGACAATAAGGCGGCTGATATGGCAAGCCCACCCGTAAAAGTACCGGGTGCCCAAAGTGTCTGTTGGTTGTGGATGCGTGCGGCTGCTCGCAGGCACCAATAGGCCCAAAGGACAAATAGCCATTCCGCCATGAGGTATTCGCGAGCCTGTAGGACGTTTGAAACGGAGACAGGATTCATATAGGCCAATAGCAGGCAGAAAGTCGTCAACATGGTCTTTCCAGGAAATAACATGTGTAAGAGGAGTGTCATGGACAGGAAAGACAGGCCGAAAAACACAAGGTTCAACCCGCAACTGCGGCGGATTAGCATATCTGTCGATGGGGTGTCCACTCCTGTCAGTGCACAACGCAGAGCCATATAATAGAGGCTGGCATGCGAGCCGTCCCTATTGTCATGATGTAATGCGGCCAAATCGTCCCACAAACCTTCCAGTCCCCCGCGGTCGTCGATGTAACATTGTTGGCGTAGCTCCTTTCCCGTAAGGATATGTCCGGCCTCGAACGTCTTCTTTCCCCACCCCGGCAGGTTGTAAGCAAGACTGACGGAAGTCGGGTCGTCGATGTACATGTATTCCTTTTCGTGTATCCAGTATAGTCTGGTGAGAAGGGCCAGAAAGAAAACGAGGAGGATGGGCCATGCGCGGAATATCTTTTGTACCCGGTGGGCAGAGAGAGAAGTCGGTTTTTCCATATTTGTTTCTTATAATGTTTGGTTATGATAAGCTTTACGGTAATTCATCGGAGTCAGTCCCGTCGTTTTTTTGAAGATACGGTTGAAATAAGCTTGGTCTTCAAAGCCCAGTTGGTAAGCTATTTCCTTAATCGGAGTCAGTTCCGTCACCAGACGGAGCTGTGCTTTCTCCATCCTTTTCTTGTTGATATAGCATAAAGGTGTCATTCTCATTTCCCGTTTGAAGATTCTGATCAGGTGGTCTTTGGACAGGCAGGATAGGGCAGCCAAAGCTTCAATGTCCGGTTTGGCATTCAGATGTGTACGTATATAAGCCAAAACCCGGGTGATGCGTTCATCGGCTACGTATGTTTTCGGCTGTGCCTGATGCAGGAATTCTGCCAGTAATAGGTAGATGATGCCACGGGATTCCACCCGTGCATACAGTTCCCGTTGTTTGTTCTTCAGGATGTTGCGGGTAAGTGCCGGACTGTTGTCATAATATTGCGGGTCGGTTTGCGTAAGTTCCAAACCCGGGCACAGTTTATACAATTTCCGGATGTAGGAAAGTGTTTCGTTTTCCGTCCGGATTTCTGTCGGGAGTTCCCAGTCTTCCAGAATATCGTGGTCGGATTCGTTATAAATGTGGATATAATAATGGCAAAACTCTCCATGGCAAATGTAACTGTGTGTGGTAAAGGCCGGAATGATATACATAAGCCCGGGATGCAAATCTTGTTTTTTGTCGGGTAGTTCGATTTGTGCATACCCTTTCGTTACATAATATATTCGGGTGAACGGGCTACAGATGTTTTTGTAGTTCCAGTTCTCTCTGCAACAAGCTTCCCCGATGTGAAGCACGAGGAAGTGCATTTGGTCGATGTCATTGTTCATAGATTTTGTATTTCGGCTTTTGGGGGCAAATATAGTGAAAAAGCTTTTGAACGGAGAGGCTTACACGATATTTTTTCCTCGTAGGGAAAGATAAGAAGTCGATATAATCCTATTCTTTGACGGCTTAGTACCATTTTTCCGGAGATGGAATCACTAATTTTGCATCGGATGGACAAGAGAGTGTTTTTCCACAATATGATTATTCACAAACTACCTTTAATATTATGAACAAGTATCCTAAGATTGGTATTCGTCCGACCATCGACGGTCGGCAGGGCGGTGTCCGCGAAAGTTTGGAAGACAAGACCATGAGTTTGGCTCGGGCTGTCGCAGATTTGATTTCTTCGCACGTGAAGTATAGCGACGGTACGCCGGTGGAATGCGTGATTGCCGACGGCACGATAGGGCGCGTGGGCGAGAGTGCGGCCTGTGCCGAGAAATTCGAGCGTGAAGGAGTCGGGGCCACGATTACCGTAACTTCCTGCTGGTGTTATGGCTCGGAGACGATGGACATGAAT
>ERZ779643.1352-NODE-1352-length-17021-cov-23.805729_pt1 | contig 17021 bp, 17 predicted proteins | sample MGYA00511564_ERZ779643 | MGnify/ENA primary metagenome ERZ779643 (study PRJEB29588, sample SAMEA2147114) | human gut metagenome | biome: human gut; feature: human-associated habitat; material: faeces | place: Denmark | collected 2008/2010 ... | reverse complement strand
TTGGCTATATCCTAGCCTTTTCAGGCCCGATGATTTCTAAACGGGACAGCAGTGATTTGGAAAACAGAAAGACAATTGTTTAAAATTCTAAGTTTTGCTTTAATGTGTCCTTGCTTTCATTAAGTATAGAAAGCAAATATCTTCCATAATCGTTCTTCAACATAGGTTGAGCATTTTCTCTCAATTGTTCTGCGGTAATCCATCCCTGGCGGTATGCGATTCCTTCCAAGCAAGCTACCTTCAAGCCCTGGCGCTTCTCCAGAACCTCAATAAAGGTTGATGCTTCAGAAAGAGAATCATGGGTTCCGGTATCAAGCCAAGCAAATCCTCTTGCCATGGTCTGTACCTTCAGCTGCTTATCCTTCAAGAACTCCTGATTAACGGTGGTGATTTCCAACTCACCACGAGCGGATGGCTTGATATGCTTAGCTACATCTACCACCTTGTTAGGATAGAAATACAAGCCTACCACTGCATAGTTGCTCTTTGGATGCTCAGGCTTCTCTTCAATGCTCAGGCAATTGCCTTGCTCATCAAACTCGGCTACACCATATCGCTCCGGATCACTGACGCGGTAACCGAAAACGGTTGCCTTGTTGTTCTGCTCGGCATCAACTACTGCCTGATGCAGCATCTGGTTTAAGCCTGCACCATAGAAGATATTATCGCCTAATACGAGGCAAGCGGAATCATTACCAATGAATTTCTCACCGATAATGAAGGCTTGGGCTAAGCCATCTGGTGATGGCTGCTCAGCGTACTCGAACTTGACTCCGAACTGGCTTCCATCGCCTAAGAGTCGTTTAAAACCTGGCAGGTCAAATGGTGTTGAAATAATGAGAATCTCACGAATACCTGCCAACATCAAAACCGAAATAGGATAATATATCATCGGTTTATCAAAGATTGGAATCAGCTGCTTGCTGATACCTTTGGTGATTGGGTACAAGCGTGTACCGCTACCACCTGCTAATACTATTCCCTTCATCTTAAGCTCTTGTTGAAAAAAACTCTGCTTGTTTTATATGAGTTTTTTGAAAACTCTAAAGCGGACGGTTAAGGAATCGAACCTCAAACCAGGCTTTCGCCTTTGGCTATAGCTATCAAGATCTTCGAACTAAGATTTCATTCCGATCTACTTTGTTTGTACCGTCCAGTATAGCCATAGTCCACCCAAGCAAAATCATCAAAAAATTATAAATTTTCATCATATCATTCAGTTTTGTTATAAAGTTAAAGAAACATATTGTTGTCATTATAAAAGAAAAGAATGACAACGAAACATCACCAGACAATAGGAATGAAATTATATTCAAAGAAACAGTTGATCATTTTAAATTAGTCCCTGCGGAAAATATCTCTCGTATAGACCTTTTCCTTCACATCATCCAAACAAGCATCGTAGCGGTTGGCGATGATGGCATGGCTCTGTGCCTTGAAGGCTTCGAGGTTGTTTTCAACTCGGCTACCGAAAAAGGTGCTTCCCTCTTCCAAGGTTGGCTCGTAAATGACTACCTCAGCACCCTTTGCCTTGATACGCTTCATAATGCCCTGGATGGCTGACTGGCGGAAATTGTCGCTGTTTGACTTCATAGTCAGGCGATAGACACCAATCACACAGTTGTGCTCCTTGCTGGCATCATAGCTGTTGGCATCGGCATAGCTATAATAGCCTGCCTTCTGGAGTACGGCATCAGCAATATAGTCCTTACGGGTACGATTGCTCTCTACGATTGCCTCTATCAGGTTCTCCGGAACATCGGCATAGTTTGCCAGGAGCTGCTTGGTATCCTTTGGCAAGCAATAACCACCATAGCCGAAGCTTGGGTTGTTGTAATGGGTGCCGATTCGTGGATCGAGACCTACGCCATCGATGATAGCCTTGGTATCAAGTCCCTTTACCTCTGCGTATGTATCCAACTCATTGAAGTAGCTTACTCGGAGTGCCAGATAGGTATTGGCGAAGAGTTTGACTGCCTCTGCTTCCTTCATGCCCATGAAGAGAGTATCGATGTTCTCCTTGATGGCACCTTCCTGGAGCAGAGCGGCGAAGGTCTTTGCAGCCTCCTTCATCTTCTCAACATCGGTTACTGACTTGATAGCCTCGTTCTCCTCTGCGAACTCTGGACGGTCGATAATCTTTGGATAGCCTACGATGATGCGGCTTGGGTAAAGGTTATCATAGAGTGCCTTGCTCTCACGAAGGAACTCTGGAGAGAAGAGAAGGTTGAACTTCTTCACGCCCTTCTTGGCATACTTCAAGTAGAGGCTACGGGTATAACCGACAGGGATGGTACTCTTAATGACCATCACTGCATCTGGGTTTACCTCCAGAACTAGGTCGATGACTTCTTCTACATGGGTTGTATCGAAGTAGTTCTTCACTGGGTCGTAGTTGGTTGGCGCTGCAATCACTACGAAGTCTGCATCCTTATAGGCTGATTTGCCATCAAGGGTTGCCAGGAGGTTCAATGGCTTTTCAGCCAAATACTTTTCGATGTAATCGTCCTGGATTGGAGAAATCTTATTGTTGAGTTTCTCCACCTTCTCAGGGATTACATCTACTGCTGTTACATGATGGTGCTGAGATAACAGGGTTGCTATGCTCAGACCTACGTAGCCGGTGCCGGCTACTGCTACTTTTATATTCTTAAAATCTATCATTGTTATTTTATTTATTCGATTTGTATATTCCTGACAAAAAGCAGTCATTTTTTATTTCACAAGATTAACAGCCTTTATTATTTCATTTCAAAGTCATCATCGAGATAATAATCAGAAGAAAAAACCTCTCGAATTTCATGCCCATATAGTAAAAAACCTGTTATATGTGGAGGAAGCAAAGGTTCTGCAAGAAGATTATTTCTAATTTGCTGACGAAGTTCCATCAACAATCTCCCCATAGCGTTTGTTCCTACCAATTCGTGGTTATTAGTAGGGACAGCTCCCCAAATACCATCTTTTTTAGAATATTCTACAATAGGAGCCTCACCCGTACTTAAAAGCATTTCTTCGATTATTTTCTTGTTCTGTAAATACTTAACTCTCAAACACCATCTCATTACGTCAAACTTTATAGATTCCCAATCTGGTCTAATATAATGAGCGTACTTTAAAGCTATTTGTTTTGCCTTCATTGCATTCTCTGAAGATATTATTTTTTTCTGAATTTCAGGAAATAAAGGAAATTTACATGCCTGATACAAAGCTTCAGAGCTTGGAATATTAATGTCATTTACATATAACCCCATTCCTGAAGCCATATTGGAAAATGCTCCATATTTTGCAGCTGTTTTTGAAAATGTAACAGACATCTTTGAAACATATCGTCTTGTAGCCATCTTTATGAATGTCTATAGGGTTTAAACAAAGGTTTCCAATTGTGTTCTGGAACATCCCACCAAAACACTAAAGGACAATTATTTGGAATATTACGCCATGTGATAAAATGGGTTCCTAACCCCAACATCTTATGTTGAGGGCTTAACAATCCCAATGGTCTTACGTTAGCACTTGGCATAGCTGTCATATTTATAATTTCGAGTCCTTTATTCAATAATATATTTTCGTATTTGATACGATCATCACAAGAAGTAAAGAAGTTTTCTTTTACTGGTGTTCCTTGTTGTCTAAATGCTTGATGTTTATTTTTGTCCACTTTTAGATTTTCATAATATACCAATACATCTTTAGAAACAAAATCTCTTATTGGAATTGCAGCATTTAAAAGAGGATCGTTCATTCTTAAATTGTTCTGAACTTCCATACAGCGACCTATCTTAATATACTTTGTTATGTCAGAATCAACAGTTTTTTCAATACGATACTGTTGCAAGCTCCAACCTAAAGTATGTTCACATATCACGGCAATTTGAAGAGTTATTACTTTTTTCTTTAATTGTTCTACATGGTTGTTTTCTAACAACCACTTACAAATATGGCTACCTATTGTACCACCTGTTGCCAATATATCATCAACATACAAGTAATGTTTTTTTGGAAAAGCATCATTATCAGATAAATGTTTTTGAATTTTTCCAAAAACAAGGTTATCCAACAAATCCAACAAGACAGGCTGACTTTTCCCATCAGATTGTAATCTAAGCAGTTTTAATTCTTTCAGAAAAGAATCCCAATCAGCATATCCGTAATATTTTTGATAAAAGTCTATGACTTGCCTCAAATAATCTATAACCCTATCTTTCGAATAATAAATCTCAGGCATAAGATGCGCAACTTCCATCAGCATAAAATTAGAGTCAGTGCCAAATTGACTAGCCCAATCCAAAATCGAAGATTGCGTTATTTGAATACCATCCTCATTTCTGTATCCTTTGACAACATCATAGATTTTTTGAGCATAAACATCATTCGATTCCATAATTCTATCTATCAATAAACTCCTTGTAAATCACCGTTAGAACGTAACTACTGATTTTCTGCAGTTAGCACATCCAACATTTTTCAAAAAAAGCATATTATTTATAGGTATTGCCAAAGCTACCTATTAGGCAGCCTTGACATTCACCTTTTTTGTTCGAGTTATAATTACATGGGATTAGGGACATAAAGTCTTGCTCCCCTCCATCAGTCGGGTGAGTATATCTTCTATATAATCGCCTGAATTAATGTCATTCAACTTGCAGCTCTCAAAAAGTGAGAACATAAAAGCTATGTTTTCCGCACCTAAATGGCTACCGGTATGCATCCAGTTTCGCCTACCCATAGCCAAATGGCGGAACATTCGTTCAATCGCATCCATGATTTCAACCTGACGCAGGTTCATTCGAGAAATTTCCTCTCGAATCGCCTTTTCATCAGATGAACCTTGTTGCAATGAGATTTGAAGCTCTGCAACACGAGATTGCATACGCTTCAGTTCTGCATGCATGGATGGTATCAAACTCTTAATATCAGTATTCATAATATGATTTCCGTTTGTACGGATGTTGATAGCAACAGTATCAATGTCTCACGGCTTATCTTATGACAGCGAGCGTAAATCACCGTTAGAACGTAACTACTGATTTTCAGCAGTTAGCACATCCAACATTTTTCAAAAAAAGCATATTATTAATTGGTATTGCCAAAGCTACCTATTAGGCAGCCTTGACATTCACCTTTTTGTTCGAGTTATAATTACATGGGATTAGGGACATGAAGTCTTGCTCCCCCTCCATCAGTCGGGTGAGTATATCTTCTATATAATCGCCAAAATTAATGTCATTCAACTTGCAGCTCTCAAAAAGTGAGAACATAAAAGCTATGTTTTCCGCACCTAAATGGCTACCGGTATGCATCCAGTTTCGCCTACCCATAGCCAAGTGGCGGAACATTCGTTCGACTGCATTGTTATGCATCTCGACACGACCATCCTGCAAGAACACCTTGAAGGCCTTCTCGTCATCAAGTACATAGTTGACTGCTCGCTGAACCATTGCACCATAAGAAGAATCAAGCTTGATCTTCTTTAACAACTTCATCAACTTGCCAACGATCGATGCACTGTACTTAAGTCTAAATCGGCGTCGCTGCTTTGCAGTATGCTTACGTATCTTCGACTCTCGCTCTATCTGGAAGAGGTAGTTCATCATCAAGATGATTACACGCACACGATGGTCAGAGATATAAGCATCCACGAAGCGATGGCGGGCATGGAACCAGCAAGCTGTACGCACCAGTCCCATTTCCTCCAAATCCTTCTCAATTGTCTCATACAAGACAGCCCTGTCTGCAGTAAACACCCTTATACAAGAGTCCTTGAAGATGGCATCTTCCTGCACACTGTGACTGCGGCTACCCTCCTTATATTCCATCACACAAAGCTTGGCTTCCATGGAGAGGGCTGCATGGATGTACTCCACATTGTACTTAAACTTATCTTTCTTACTCTCACGACTGCGAACCACGATTCTTGACTCGTCATTCTGGGTATAGACACACTGACGGATACGCTCAAGCATCACAGGTCCCAAGCGTTCACGAAGATAAGTCATGATTTGCTGCATCCAACCGTTCAAGGTTGACTGAGCTACCTTCATACCCATCTGTGACAACATATCCAACAAGCGGTTTTCGGAGAGATGATAGGCAAACTTCGACTCCAGATAGAACCTACAGAAGGATGGCATCAAAGGATTACCCTTGATGATACTCTGAGGATACTTGCTGCTCTGAGGATCAGAGCCAGGTACATTAAAGCGTGCTATCTTGTATTCCTTACAATAAACCTCTTGTTTCTGATAGAAGAACAGACGGACTACCCACATGTCCTTCTTACCCTTACGTATGATAACCTTTGCATTCTCTGGAAGATCAGACTTATCTATGCCGAAGGACTTCAAGACCCTAGCTGTTGTTGTATAACGCTTGCGAGGGAGTTGACTATCTGATTCCTGCTTTTCTTTTTCTGTTTTCTTAGGCAGTTTTACAGTTGGTTGCTCTGGAGCTGAAGATGCCTTAGACTCTTCATCCTTATGCTTTTCATCCAACGCCTCGTCAGCAGCATCACAGATTTTCTTTTTCAATCCATCAAGCCCCAACTCATTGACCTCTACATCGGATGTATCCAACACACCATTCAACAGATTGGTCATATCTGAGTTATGAGCAAACTTTCTATGAAGGAGAACCTCGATGATAGTTTTATAATCAACCTGAGCCTTATCTGCTATATCCAATAAGGCATTTGCCTTTTCATAATCATCTGCCTTGGAATGAAGTCGAGATACCTCTGCCCTTAATTCCGAGTTATCAGATTCCGCTTGGGTCAAAGCCACCTCCAACACATAGATACGAGCATTTGCATCTGATAAATCTTCGCTTAACATAGAGATACGCTCGTTTGCCTTGTCAAGTTCCTCCGACAACTCTGTATCACCTTGCTCAATCTGCTGTTTGAGCAAGCCAACAAGCCGTTTGGACTTGGCAAGGTCATTGCTAGCTTTAGTCAACATTGACTTATACGTAGCAAGCTGCATCTCTATGTTACTTTTGTTATTTATCATGTGTACAAAGGTACTAAATTTCTGCGACATATACAACTTTTTCTTGTCAAGAAGAGTTATATAACTATTTGTTTTTCAGAAGCTTACTGGATTTTAAAAACAACTTTTTCTCGTATTCCTTGTTTTTCTTTTCCAATGCTTCTTTTGCTGTCAGAAGAGATTTGCGCTCTCTCAATAGGGCAAGCAATGCTTCCTGCTTGCCTAAAATATACTCTTGTATCTCTACCATCGCATCCATGATTTCAACCTGACGCAGGTTCATTCGAGAAATTTCCTCTCGAATCGCCTTTTCATCAGATGAACCTTGTTGCAATGAGATTTGAAGCTCTGCAACACGAGATTGCATACGCTTCAGTTCTGCATGCATGGATGGTATCAAACTCTTAATATCAGTATTCATAATATGATTTCCGTTTGTACGGATGTTGATAGCAACAGTATCAATGTCTCACGGCTTATCTTATGACAGCGAGCTGCCTCCAAGAAGCGAGGCTTGAGAAACTTACCGTCATCAAACCACTTCTGGTATAAGACAAAACCATTGATATCATAATGTAATATTTTAACCTTGCGGTAATCCTTGGAATAGAAGATGAAGGCTTCATCATAACTATAAGGATCATGCTGCATTTTTTCACGGATGATTCCAGCCAAGCCCTCACGACCATTACGCATATCAGTTGGTGTGGAACTCAAATAATAAGTTGTTCGAGAAGTGAAGTTCAGCATGGCTATGACATTTTACGCAGCAGTTCTGCAACTGCAAACAGGTTAGTACACTTGATTTCCATCTCATCACCAGTCGGAGACTTCAACATCAGTCTCTCAACTTGCCAACCTGCAGGAGTTTGTTGCTCGGGAACAAAATTCTCCTCAACTGTCAAAGCGATAAACTCACCTTCGCCTAGCTTCTTGTTTTCATCTGGTTGAAGCTTATTTGAACGATATGATTTCTTAAACTCAATGAGCCAGTCATAATCCACTGCCTCATCCTTACAATACTTGCGCAAGCTACGACCTTTACGGTTTTGGTTGTAATCCTGCATCACTTTTTCGAAATATTCCCTTGTTTCCTATCAAACTGTTTTGATTACGGATGCAAAGGTAATATATTATATAGGTACCGCCATACGGGCTAATGGTGATTTACTAATCGGGGGTTGACATTGGCCAGAAGCGGCAGCCTACGCCACCGGCCATGATTATGATTTGTATGTCGTTGTAATTATGCATAAGACATATCTAAAATTTTACACCACAATAAAGAACATTCGGAAATACAGAAGCTACATATTCTTTGCTATTCACTTGTTCTTATCTGATGTTTGAGTTGACATAAGCTATTCTTTCTTACCAAAAATATAGCCCAAAGACAAAGTTATTACAGGCAAAACCAATTGCCAAAGAGAAGCAATAAAGGATTTGTCCTTATCCATTCCATACACCCAACACGACATACCAATAATAGCCAATAACAATATGAAACAAATGACCGCTGCTATATTCTTGGATGAATTGTCTGAAGAACCAAAAATCCAACCGACTCTTCCTAAATCCATATTACGCATTGAAATTTCATGATCATGCTGAGCCTTTTGCATCTTCAACTGGTAGTCATGATTTTCTTGTGTCATAGCTTTTTGGTGTTCCATCTGCTTAGGCGTAGAAGAAAACTCCTTTCCGTAGCTATTCATATTAATATTGGCACTTGTTTTATTTTCCATACAGCTATTTTTCTTTATACCAACTATATATCATTATGCGTTTATTAATCTTGTCTTTAGCTACCAATGGAGTAATAGAAAAATAGACATACAATGCTTTTCCTTCTATCTGACCTACGTTAAGAAAATCTGATGGCGATGAAAAAAATCTAGTATATCCATCTATACCAATTTCTAGATAACTTCCCGATTCATCCTCTTTTATCGTTCCTGTCACACCAGAGTCTTCGTTCTCACTTTTTGCTTGATTTGAGGCGAAGACAAAACGAAATCTCAGATTATCAAATGAAAACTGTATATAGTCATCCTCTGGAATTATTACACTTCCAGATGCGACAATCTCATATTTGCTTGACGAAATAGAAATATTCATAGTTATAATCCATTATCATGTATCCAATCAATGAGCTGATGTGGATCTAATCTGTTCTGTAAAAATTCATTAGATGACAGTAACCCAACCCATCGACCTCTTAATATGATTTGAGGAGGAGTGCTGGTATATGGATTAAAAGGACTATATGTAGCATATCGGCTACCATATTGACCATATTGATTGAATATTGAAGTTGAAGAATATTTGCTTCCATAGCTTCCATATTCGTTCATCACGGAATCTGACTGATATTTATTGGATGATAGCATTCCAAGGAACTGTCCATCTTGTGCGAGCAAGAACGACTCTTGTCTTCTCACTCGCATTTCATATTCACCTTGTGTCATATCCTCTAAAGTAAGGTGGCTATTGAAATTCCTGTAGGAACATCGTCATCATAGATATCAATCCACAAATATTTATCATCCTTTCTAATTACAAAAGGAGTTTTCATATCCGTTTCTTCCGTATAAAGTCGATTTTCTTTAATAACAAATTCTGAGCTACCAGTTAACTTACCTGATTTAAACTTGCCCATAAAACTATCATTTTCAGTATTGTATTCCAATTTAACCTCACTTTTTTGTGGGAAATAGGTAATTTCATAGTTTTCACCATAGGAGAGAACTTGTTTCTTTTCACTAAGTTTAAAAATTGGTTGCTGTAAAACATCTACTTCCTTGGTTGGCGCAATATTCTTAACGTCACTTAAAATTTCTACAGGCAGAAGACTCATATCAAGTTCCAATGCCATTTTAAAAAGCTTTTCCCATTGAGAATCCGTAAGACTTGGTTTATCAGGAATAGCTACATTCTCAATCTGCAAAAGTTTACGTTTCTCATACGCATCCTTTGCCGGCTGTTCCATATTTGTTATTTCAGCCAACTTTTCTTTGCTATAAATCCATCGCTTGTCTAACTCTTTTCTGAATTCTGTATCATTCGACAAACTCTTGGCATATTCGTAAAAGCGGATAGCATCAACCTTCTTTTCACGATGCTCAAGAATCTTTCCTACTTCTATTAACACCAATGTAACAAGAGGCGTGTTTGCAAATTGCTTCCATAGCGCAAGGAACTCTGACATATGCACTGTCTCATGGTCAAATTTGCGGTTTACATAGTTTTTGAACTCTTTTGTTCTAATCTTTTTTATTTCACTAATAGCCTTATAGAACAATAGAGTAGTTTCCTTTGCAAACGTACCTGAAGGAACTTGAAGACTCTGGGCATTGCCATTTTTGACACCAAATAGAAGTTCTACAGGTTCGCCATTTTCTTTAGCTATTGCTCCAATGTTATAAGCTTCGTCTAACAAACTTATCAAAACTTCTAGACTCTGCACCTTTCTCAGTTGATAAGGTAGGAAGTCAATAATAACATCGGAATAGTCTCTTTTATAGGAAATGGCATTACATATAATACTCTTTTGAAGTTCTGATAAAGTTGCATCTTTATGTTTTCTATAATCTGCTATGACATCAGAACACCAATTTGGGTTATTACTCTTTGGAGCAAATTCTATATTCTGTGGATATTTTGTATTTTTGTATTTAAGCGCAAAATAATCGCTTGGTAGTTCTTGACCACAATTTTCCCACAGTTTTATCGCAGAATCATCATTACCACACTCTTTTGCAATATAAGCGAGTTTGAATGAATCAATATTTATAGAGTAACCAGCAAGTTCTTCACTTAACTTGATAGCAGTACGCAATTCATCGCTATCAGCGTTTATATTACCACTCTTTACCTTGGTCAACGAATAATTAATAAGTACTTGCCAAGGACTATTGTCTTGTTTAGCATTGTTACGTATGTAGCTTAAACAATCTGCTAAAAGATTCTTGAAACTACGCAAAGTGAAACTATCTGATATATCACAGCAACGAGTAAGACGCAAATCTTCAACATGACCTTTCAATTGGCTAAATTTTCGTATCACTCCTATAGGTGTATCCGAAAGTCCTAGTTCTTTCCAATAAGTATCAAGAGCTTCCTTGTATTGCTTTGCCAATACGAAATTGTCTGCAGCATCCATAAACTTTCCTTCAAAAACAAAAGCTTTAGCCAAACATTCTTTTGATTCTTCGTTTAAACCACGTTCCTTATATCGACAAGCTACCATACGCATAAATGGTGCATCCTCTCGCATCTCTGCGTTTGCCTTTAATCGTTCGAGTTCCTCACGAATATCCTTTGATTTCATTTCATCAAAGTAAGCAAATCCTTCTGTTGGAGGTTCATTTATCCATCCCAATAATCTTTCATCTTCCCATTCTTTGCGTTTTGCCTTTAAGCAGGAAAGCATCTTTTCTTGGAGTTTGCTAATATTTATGCGATTCTTCTCGTTCGAATCATTGAAGGCAAAAGCCCAAAAAGAATCCATATTAAACTCATCAAGTATATACAAACGAGAGATTGCTCGTGTCACGGCAACATAAGCATTACAAATTTGATATTTGAGTTCAATATCATTTTCCAGATTTATTTGTGGATTATCAAACCAATTCAGCAAATTGGACACACTAAACTCGGAATTTTCGTCTTTCAAGCTAAAGCCATACAATATGACATTTGAATATTCACATCCCTTTGCCTGTGAGGGAGTCAAAATAGTCAACCCTTCAGGAATTCCATCCACGAAATTAATTCTGTCTTTTAATGGAGAGGCCTTGATGTAATCTTCCACAGATTCTCCTTCTGCTACAGGTACTATCATGTTCACCAAATTCTTACCACCTTTAATAGAATCCCAAATAGAAAGATTCTCTTTTGGCGAAATACAAAAAATAGAAGGACCATCTACCGCAAAATGTGGAACTTGCGGCTTTGAATATTCCCCTAAGCGAGTAGCTCTGAGAAGTTGTATTCGATTTGCCAATTGTACAATTTGGGAGGTTGAACGAAAGTTCTCGTTAAACTCTATAGGCCTAGGCAATTTACTTTCATCATTTTTCCCTTCAAGCCCAACTTTATTAAACAAGCGTTCTACAAAATAACCTCTTAAAGAATCCCAACTGAAACCTGTAGGGTTCAATGTTTGAAATTCATCACCGGCAAAAACAAAAGGTAACTTTTTTACATCGTCTACCACGTCTATCTGACGATTGGAGAATGATGATATTTTAAGAATAAAATCAATCTCTATACGGGTAAAATCCTGTGCTTCGTCACAATAAATGGCAGAGAATTGCTCATCTACATATTTATGTTCAAGACAGAACTTAACCAAATCCTGATCATCCCAGCCAGTTTCTTCAGTTAGTTCTTTATACCATTTCTCCCAAACATTATTATAAACAAGCTCAAAAGTTTCACGCCTAACAGTTAGATAGTTTCTACCTAACTTGGCATAGTCTTCAGGAGTTGTTATCTTTTCAGAGTTCCATCCTTTTATATAAGTACGAATAACATGCCAACTAATACTTGGTCCATATTTTCGGAGAGCTTCACGATCTTTTCCAAATTTCTCCATCCACTTACGTTTAAACACAGCAAACGAGATATAATTTGATTCGGAAAAACGTGATTTTAATATTTCTGGTTGATATTTCTCTATGCAGTTTTTTAATAGGGCCTTAAACACATAAAACATATCGCCCATTTGAGGAGCTATATCCTTCTTATAATCAAGTTTTATTTTGTTTAATGCATCTTTATAGACACTATTCTTGTCAAACAAAACCGAAGAAAGTTTTTTCGCATCTTCTATCAATGTCTCACTATATGACAAATAAACAGGAGAAAGCAGTCTGGAATTATCACCATCCTTTTTAACTGACAAATATCTTAGAACAACTTCTGCAAATAAATATTGCAAAACAGTAGATTTGCCACTTCCTGCACGACCAGAAATAAATAAAGGATAATTTGGCTCATTTGTAGCAACAACTTGTACTTGTTCTTCTGTAAGGACCAAATTGCTTTTGCTTTCTTTTTCCATTCGTCTCCATTCATCTTCAGATGACAAAAAGGTAAATGGATAACCCCGCAAGAAATCAGTAGGACATTCTCCATTTATAATTTTATTTATCTTTGTCTTATCGTCTTTTAAAGGAGCTGCCGCCAATATCCAATCTGTTCCTCTATGATAAATCAATATAATTCTATCTTTTGCTGATAACTGTCCCCATCCATCAACACCGTTAATATTGTCGAGTATATATTCTTCTATCTTCTGAGCAGCCATCGAAAATTCATCAAAGGCCTCATTTACATCATCCTCGTTAGTTATATCTTCTACCCACTCACGTGTTTCGTAAATAGGATCTTTAAACAACGAATGATTTATAGGAAGCATGGACGAAATGAACGCAAGCTCATTAGGAGACAACGTGGCTAAAGTTTCCTGTTTCTTAACTTTTCGTGACTCAACAATAGACTTATAACAATTATCAAGCTCTACCTCTTCTTTGTCTGTAAGTTGATTTTTTGCTATATAAGAGTCTTTGTTTCCTTGCGTTATCTCTGCAGAATACTTGTCATGTCGATAAGCAGTTCTATAAACATAAAAACACACGTCTTCATTGATGACTTTTCTTTGCCAAACAAATGTTGGACGAGAATGCTTTCCTGTATGCTTGGTTAACCAAAAATCATCTTGAAGCAAAGAAGCTTTACCTGGAGCTTGTTTGATATCCACTTTGCAGTTAAGAAAGTTCAAAAGTAACTTTTCATATTCGTCACCAAACTTTTCTTTTTTCCATTCTTTCTTCTTGTCTTCCGTTATAAAATATCTGTATTCCATAATCAAAACTTTTTATGATATTACAATACACAAATAATTCTTTTATAGAGAATTGTAGCAAAAGGATTTTTATGTCAATTCTACTTTTTAAACTTGATACAATTTCAGCATCTCTTCAAAATCAGAGATAAATTCATTGCGTTCATCCTTGTATTTCGTAAGCACCCAACCCCTATGGCAATACAACCTCCATCCCCAGTGTTTACTGGGGATACAGAGTATTTTAAGAATTTGAACTTTTTCGATTTTTAAACAGGTTTAACTAAAAGTGCCTCTGTCATCAAGGCATAATCCCTTCTTTCAGCTACAATAAGATCAAAGAATCCTCTAAAGAAATCCAGTGGTGCCATTGTCATTAGCTTGCAGTTCTCCTGTAAGCTTGTCAACCTGAGCCTGCAAATTGGCAATCTTACGATCTGACTCTGTCTTTTGCTCCTTCTGCTTATTGCCCAAGGCAATATTGGCATCCCGTAGCATCTGGACTGTCTGAACCAATTCCTTTATCAGATCTAGATATTGCTTACGTTCCATATCCGGTATATCACCAATACAGCGTCACCACTATATTACAAATAGTTACACCTATCAGTTTTTGAAAAAAGTTATATTTGTTCCCCACCGCAATATCGCTCTGCGCTTGTCGCCACTCGAATGAAGAATACGGTTTTATTCTACTTCTGAGAGGATTACCTCTGGAGAGGTTCCCATCAGGGTTATGGCGGAGTAATCCATATTACGTGTAATCATACGATTGCCTTCTTTATTAACTGTTCGGAATTTCCGAACAGTTGCTGACAGCATCAATTTTCTGAAGACTTACCTATTTGTCATATTCTTCTAAAAAGCGTTTAATCATGGAAGTTACAGCTTGCGGAGACCGCTTGACATGAACAATCCCCATAATTACAACTTGCTCGCCATCTATCAAATAATAGACACGATTGGGGGCTAACAATAAATGGCGTATAACCATATCCTGACCAGATACCCACGAAGTGTAGCGAGCATCATATATGCCATGTGTGGAATATTGAGCCAGTTCATCTGTCTTTTCCAAGATATTATGGAGAACTTTTTGAGAGGTTAATAAGCCAAAATGTTCTTCTACATAGTCTATGACTTCATCTAACTGCGTCAAAGCCAAGTCTGACCAAACTACTTCCATCCTCTTTTAGCTTTGATAAAAGACTCAACTTGCGAATTTGGAATGCAGCGACCTGCTCTATTTTCCTTCAGAGCATATTCTGCAGCCGCAATCATCACCTCACGTGGTATCCCATGAATCGAATTAGTCGACTCACTCATATCAACATCGCCCAAAGAAGACTCAATTTTAGCTATCAAGGAATATTTATCCTCAATGCTTAAATTCCTGATTTCATCCCAATAAGGAATGGTTCTATCTTGTGATACATTACTTATCAACATAATACATTCTCCTTTATTTTAATCTTTGTCTGCAAATTTACGACTTTCTTTCGTAATCACCAAGGAATTAAGAGAAAAAATGCATCTATTAACCTATACTTGGCTTATGGCTAAACATTACAACACACAAAATGATACTGCTTCCTTATCTGCTTTTTTTCCTTCTAGGTTCATAACGTAAGCTTCTTATGAATTATTGTATTTTTTCGACTCCCCTGTCCCCCTCTTGCGAAGAGGGGGTCCTTACCCTATACCCAAGCCCTAAATCCCTACCATAGGGATTAGGGATGTAACCGCCCTCCGGTGCTCGGAACCGCTACGCTATAGGGTTGGCGGGGCATCAAAGCCCTCGCCAGGTTGTGCGGGATGGGACCGCCAGGCTATGCTTCCTTCATTTCCCGAATGAAATCATCAACATCCTGAAGCTTTTTACCTTGCAATTTAGCAAGTTTTACCTCTTGCAAGGCCCGTGACAAGCTTTCCTTGACATAAGCCTTCTGCGTATCATCTATTGTAACTAATATCTGTTCCATATCCTATCTTCTTTTTATTAAAATGATGGTGCAAATATAAGGGTTTTCTCTGAAACTACCAAATTTTGGGAGGAGTTTTTGCTTCATGCCCTAATCTCCCCCAGATAAAATTAGTACTGTCGCCGAGGAGGGTTGAAGCTGAACTTTAGCGTTTCACTCTTTTTATAAGCAGCGCATGCTAAAGAATATAAAGAAATATGTATCAATGGGTTATAGCGGATTTAAAACATCCCTAAAACGCTGTTTTTACCCCATTTTCAGTGTTCAGAGTTCAGTATTCAGCCTGATGTTCAGCCTCATGAGACATAGAGTAAACAAATACAATCAATCTTAAGTTACCGAATGGTGAACAGCGGGGTGAACACTTGCCCCAAGCATTCACCTTTTCGGCTCAGGGGTGAACCCTAGTAAAAAGAACTTTGTATATACAGCGCATGCTAGAAATATAAAGAGTCTCTAATACAATAGGTTATGAGGTGTTTTTAACATATTATTAACGCTAAAGGTTGGCACTGGGGTTCACCCTTCACCAACTTTATCGCCAAGTGTTCATCCTCACTCTTATTTAGAGAACGACTATTCCCTGTAGGATACCGACCTCGACCTGCCCTTCCAGGAGTGGGTAGGGTAAGTCTGGCGCAAACAAGATGGTTACGATAGCTAAGTATCATAGTTACGATAGCTAAGTATCATGGTTACGATAGCTAAGTATCATACTTATGGAGCATAACCCTATCAGTGATAATCGTTGAATATCGTGGAGCAACATTGAGCATCGGTGAGTTAGGAATGAGAAATGCTGTATCTTTGCATTGTGATTCAGAAAGAGACATATACATAAAACCAGGCACTGCGCAGCGCCCACTTAACATTTAGCATTCAACATTAAACATCACTCCTCATGAAAAAGGAAACTATCAAGAAAGTCATCAATTTCGTCCCCTGGGTTCGCAAGAGCTGTCCTTGCTTCGATGTCAAGGAATGGCTGAAGGAAATAGACTTCCATATCTAGAACCGCCCTCCGATGCTCAGAACCGCTACGCTATAAGGTTGGCGGACCATCAGAGGTCTTCGCCAGATTGTGCGGGATGGGACCGCCTGGGGATGGTTCCACAGATTTTTACTGCGCATCCAGCTGGGAGTACTTTGAGTGCTGGCTCTTGTACTCTGGGACGATTTCCTTCATCTTCTTTACGATTGCCA
>ERZ779643.1350-NODE-1350-length-17042-cov-7.629069_pt1 | contig 17042 bp, 12 predicted proteins | sample MGYA00511564_ERZ779643 | MGnify/ENA primary metagenome ERZ779643 (study PRJEB29588, sample SAMEA2147114) | human gut metagenome | biome: human gut; feature: human-associated habitat; material: faeces | place: Denmark | collected 2008/2010 ... | reverse complement strand
CGGAAAACAACTTGCTCCAATACGCCGATCTTGAGAAGAAGGTCGAGGATGTTCATAGCTCCTATGACCGCACCGGCAAGGAACTGAAAGGCGTTGAAGCGCGACTGCGGGAAGTCCAGCCGCTTATCAAAAACATCTCCAATTATCAGCGCCTCAAGCCTGTCTATGACGCCTTCCAGAAGGAAAAAGATAATACGGGTTTCAAGGCAAAGCACGAAGCCGAGCTTGTGATCTTTGAGGCGGCGCGGAGTACACTGCTTGCCATGCAAGGCGATGAAAAACTGCCGAGCTTAAAGACGCTGCAAGCAGAACAGCAGCGTCTTTTCGATGAGCAGCAGCGGCTCTACGATGAACGCGCAAAGCTCAAAAAGGAAGCAAGGATGATCGACACATTGAAGGCAAACGTGGATGATTTCCTCAAGCCAAACGCAGAGCGCGACCAAGAGTATCAACGCAATTCACAGCGCGAATAAAGAGAAACGGCAAGGCAGCTTTCATGAATAACTGCCTTGCCCTTTTTGAAAATCAAAACCATCAAGAACTTGCATCTTTTTTGTGAACTTGTGCATGAGATAATTGCATTCAAAGAGGTTTTCGTGTATAATAGAATGGAAGTCATGATTAGCGGATGAGTAAAGGGGTGCGTATCATGGGAATCAGCTACAAAAAACTTTGGATGCTCCTGTTAGAGCGGGACATAAAGAAGTCCACCTTCCGGCAAGAGCTTAACCTTGCATCCGGAACATGGACGAAACTGAATAAGGGGGAAGAAGTGTCCCTCTCTATTTTGCTGCGCATCTGCGGCTATTTGAATTGCGACATCGGAGATATTTGTGAGGCTGTGCGGACGGACAACTGATAGGTCCTTTTTCCGTGCGGCTTTTTTATATACCAGTGGAGACGAATTAAATGTTTGTGCGTAGCAGGACTGTTACAAAAAAAGGAGGATAACAGATGGACATTGGCGTAACGATAAGCAAAGTCCGAAAAGAATACAGAGAATACTTACGGGAAACTCACCCGGACTGGGCTGACACGACTATCAGCACCCATGTTTCCGATGCGTTCTATCTGTATCAAAACACTATTGCGCTGTCCTTCTGGAAGTGTTTTGAAAGTGATGCCTCTATGGAGAAAGCGAAGGGCGAAATCTTCGACTACCTAAAACAAGAAGTAATGTCTGATCGAGCAGACGAACGCACTGCACAGTATTATAGAGATTTGAAGCGGCTGAAAGAATTTATTGATTCTAAGGGCGGCGTCAAGACGTATATCGGTTATGAATATGACTGCGAAGTCATTGTCTACAAATACGCTAAGATGGTTTATGATGGCACAATGGAGATGGACGCTGCTGTAAAAGCCATGTGTCAGGAGGTCCCGTGCTTTGGAGAAACCTCGCACAAGCTGACGATCATGCTCTTTGCGTCCATGATGAAGGGCATAAAATACACTCGCAGGTCCAACACTGAAACTACGGTTTACTTCATCGTCCACATCGGAAAAGACTACGGGCAGGAGCAGATGGTCAATGCTCTAAAAGCCACTCAGGAAAACATTAAATATTACTACGAGCAAACCGGCAACAAGTCTAACAGCATTCGTAGAGGATGCAAAAAGATCGTCGAAGAGAACAGCATTGATATATCCTTCGACGATGAAATCTTTGATGGAATTATTCCGAAGGAGAACACAGATACAGCTCTTTCATCCGACGCTGCTGCAATACACTATTGGCTGTACGCAGCGGGTGATGGTTCCGCAAATTGGGAGAATGATTATGCCGAAGGGATTATGGCTATCGGCTGGTCTGACCTTGGTGACCTAATGGAATATAGCTCCAAAGAAGAAATGCGGACAAAGATGAAAGAGGTCTACGGGGATACTGGCTCATATAAGAATCAGGTTCTTGCTACATGGCAATTTGCAAACGAGCTGAAACCCGGTGATGTTGTCTTTGTTAAAAAAGGCAGAAAGCAGATCCTAGGTCGCGGGCTGGTCGAAGGCGAATACGTTTTTGATCCTGAACGCGGTCAATATGCCAATACCCGAAAGGTGCGCTGGACAGATAAGGGCGAGTGGGAATTATCAGATCAGGGTGCAATCAAAACGTTGACGGATATTACGTCCTACACAGATTACGTCAAGAAGCTGCAAAACATGATTGACGGAGACAAGCACGAAGATACCTTCGACGATGCTGCTGATGAGGAAATCACTTTCGAGCCATACACCGCCGATGATTTTCTGACCGATGTGTATATGGACGAAGATCGGTATAAGGTTCTCAAGTCGCTGCTTTTAACCAAAAAGAATGTAATTCTGCAAGGCGCACCGGGCGTGGGAAAAACCTTCGCAGCAAAAAGACTGGCATTTTCTATCATGGGAGAAAAGGACACCAACCGTGTGAAAATGGTTCAGTTTCATCAGAGTTATAGCTATGAAGATTTCATCATGGGTTTCCGCCCGACGGAGACAGGATTTGAACTGCGAAAGGGCGTATTCTACGAGTTTTGCAGGCAAGCTGCTGAGGATGATCGTCCATACTTTTTCATTATCGACGAGATCAACAGAGGCAATCTCAGCAAGATTTTTGGCGAACTCTTCATGTTGATTGAGAGTGATAAACGCGGTGTCGAATTGCAGCTTCTATATGCAGATGAGCAGTTCTCCATTCCGAGTAACGTCTATATCATTGGCATGATGAACACTGCTGACCGTAGCCTCGCCATGCTGGACTACGCACTTAGACGTCGTTTTGCTTTCTTTGAGCTTACTCCGGCATTTTCGTCTGCTGGATTCAGAGCATACAGAACGAAAGTCAATAATCCGAAGTTTGACCGGCTCATTGCAACAGTTGAGCAGCTTAACGACGTAATTGCAAACGATGACTCGCTTGGTGAGGGGTTCTGTATCGGACATAGCTATTTCTGTACAAACGCAACCATCAACGATGAATGGATGCGGTCTGTTGTCGAATATGAACTGATACCTCTTTTGAAAGAATACTGGTTTGACGAGGCAGTTAAAGTGAAGGATTGGAGCCGCACATTACGCGAGGTAGTCAAATGATCCGTGTCCAGAACGTTTATTATATGCTGGCTTATGCGTTCCAAGTGCTGCATGAGCAAGGGTATAAAAATGTCGCCACCGAAGAGTTTGATAATGTGGCTGAACTTCTGGCTGCTATTCTCTGCCGTGGAGTATCTGTCCAGATAAAGAGAGGCTTAATCAGACAATACATTTCGAGAGAGGAAGCACTTGCGTCTCCCCGTGGGAAACTTGAAATTGGTGAATCCATAAAGACACAGGTTATTCGCAAGAAACAGCTCGTTTGCAATTATGATGAGTTTTCGGTTGATGCCTACCCCAACCGAATCATCAAAACAACAATGGAATTGCTGCTTCGTGGAAGTATTTCAAAAGCCAGAAAAAAGGAGATCAGGAAGTTGATGATTTTCTTTGATGGCATCAGCATATTGGACATCCATAGTATCAACTGGGACATTCAATATGATCGCAATAATCAAACATATCGGATGTTGATAGCCGTTTGCCGATTTGTGATAAAAGGGCTTTTGCAAACGACAGCCGATGGCTCAACAAAGATTATGGATTATGCGGATGATCAAACAATGGCGAAGCTATACGAGAAGTTTATTCTCGGATACTATCAGCGTGAGCATCCAGAGTTAAAAGCATACTCTCCACAAATTGCGTGGCAAGTCACAGATGGGTACAGAACGCTTTTGCCGACGATGCAGTCTGACATTGTGATTACGAATAAGGCAGCAAAGAAAACGCTCATCATCGACGCCAAATACTACACGCACAATATGCAAATGAAAGCACCGTACATGACGCAGACGCTTCATTCTGGAAATCTGTATCAGATTTTCACCTATGTGAAGAACTGGTCTGCCGCGCCGGATGAGGTCGTTTCCGGTATGCTTTTATATGCGGGAACAGACGATGCGATTCAGCCAAACAATGATTATCAAATGAGCGGGAATCAGATCAGTGTGAAGACATTGGACATGGACTGTGACTTTTCTAAAATTGCAGCGCAGCTCGACAGCATTGCTGATCGGATAAAGTAGAGCGTAGGCACTGGACAGCCGTTCTTCTAATCTCACCGCTTCTTAAACAAGCAGATACGCTCTCCGTGGAAAGGAGCAATCATGAGTATACTTGAAAATCCCATACCGAATGAGGTGTTTGATAATGCAACAAGCCCTCTCACCGATGACAGGGCAGCGTACAAAGACAGCACCTACGAGATCGTTTCAAAGGTGGCTTACCTGATTGGTGTGCCAAAACGCATCTTTGACAACGAACATGAAGCCCCAAAAGTTGAAGTATACAATCGGTTGGACAGCGATAAAACAGCTCGGATTATAAGACATCTTTGCATTGTACGAACTGCAATTGAGCGCAATTTCAAGCGCATCAATGAACGCATGAGATTCCAGTATGAGACCATTCTGAGTATGCCGGAATATGTTCCGCAGGAAAGCATAAACCAGCTAAGTCTTGACGGAGTGAACTTCATCAAAAACACCAGCAAAAAACTGTGCCAACACGTTGTCGAGATTAACAGGTTGATTTGCGATAGAATCAACAACTGCAAGAAGCTCTTTCCCCTCTGGATAAATTGGGATTACATTAAAGCACTTTTCGTCATGCCTGATGGTTTGAAGGAAGATGGTACAAGAGAGGCTGCCGACATTTATTACTCTCATTTGCTTTTTTATCCCTATCAGATGTACATAAACTGGCAGCCGGAGGAAGTCGGCAACATTCTTTACAATGATAAGAAGTTCGTTACCTTGCTGTACAGTTGGAACAACGACTACTTCACCGAATATAGCAAAGTCTCAGATGCGGGGAGTTATATCAAAGGAAGTATTTATGAGTTTATTGAGAGCAGCGAAAAGACTGTTATCGTTGTCGATTGTGAAAACTCTGATCCCTACAAGCTGTGTGCTACCTTAAAAAACCTCGATCACGAGTATACACAAAAAATTGCGTCGATCATTCTCTTTGATGATGTGCATACCGCCTCCGCATGGAGGATATTAGACAGCTTCACCGCAATTCATGTTGAACACATGATGATTGAACGGGTGAAGCAAAGCAAGTCACTCGTTGATGTCATGCTTATTGCCCGAACTTGTCAGGAACACTACAAGAATAACGTCGATTCCTTTATTCTTGTTTCCAGCGACTCCGACTACTGGGGGTTAATCTCGTCTCTGCCGGAAGCACGTTTTTTAGTTATGATTGAACGAGAGAACTGCGGACCGGACTTGAAGAATGCACTTCTGAATGCAGGGATATTTTATTGCTATATTGATGACTTCTACTCTGGGAATGCCGAGGACATCAAGCTCGGCGCACTTTTCAAAGAAATGGAGCGTTATATTGACCAAACCGTCAGGCTCAATATCAACGAGATATTCAGTGCCGCTTTGAAGGCAACGCGCATTGAGATGAGTTCGTCTGAGAAAAAACAGTTCATCGCAAAGTACCTAAAAACAATGCAAATGGAAATTACAGATGATGGTGACGTGGTTTTGCAGTTGAAACGAAAATAAGTCCGGTATTTGGGACACTTGCTATGATAAAATAGAAATGAGGACAGGCTGGCAACCAACAAATGATCCTCAAGTATTGGAGATAAAGATATGGCATACCAAAGCGAAGCGGCTCTTGAACAGCAGTTTATTGAGCAACTGACCAAGCAGGAATATACCACAGTCGCAATTCCTGATTATGACGCGCTGGTGGAGAACTTCAAAGTTCAGTTTGAAGCCTTCAATGCGCCAAAGCTGGATACGCCTATCACCGATAAAGAGTGGGAGCGTATCTTCAACCTCATGCTCGGAAAGTCTGTTTTCCAGAGCGCAAAAATCTTGAGGGATAAGTTTGTCCTTGAGCGTGAAGATGGTACAAAGGTATATCTGTCCTTCTTTGATCAGGACCACACGAAGAACATTTTCCAAGTCACTCATCAAACAACCGTGGTTGGAAAATACGTCAATCGTTACGACGTTACGATTCTCGTAAACGGCTTGCCCCTGATCCAAGTAGAATTAAAGCGCCGTGGCATTGACATCCGCGAGGCAGTCAATCAGGTCATGCGTTATAAGAAACACTCCTACAACGGGCTGTATCATTTCATTCAGCTCTTCATTGTCTCCAATGGTGTTGACACAAAGTATTTCGCCAATTCCGACAGAGACTTGATGTATAGTCTTGCTTTCTTCTGGACTGATTTCAATAACGTCCGCATCACCAATTTGAAGGACTTTTCGATTTCTTTCCTTGCAAGGGATCACATCATTAAAATGCTGACACGCTACACCATCCTAAATGATACCGATAAGATTTTGATGGTCATGCGTCCCTATCAGGTTTATGCCGTAGAAGCGCTGATCCGTCAAGCAACGCTTACAAACCGGAATGCGTATATCTGGCACACAACCGGCGCGGGCAAGACGCTTACATCCTTTAAGACGGCGCAAATCCTCGCAGCAAATCCGAACATCAAGAAAGTCATTTTCCTTGTTGACCGAAAAGACTTAGATTCTCAGACAACCGAAGAGTTTAACAAGTTTGAGGCTGGCTCCGTTGATGTGACAGATCGCACCGATGTCCTTGTCCGCCAGATGAAGGACAAGAACAGGCAGCTTATCGTCACCACGATGCAGAAGATGGCAAACGCTGTAAAGCGCCCTCAGTACGAGAAAGTAATGGATGCATACAAAGACGAGAAGGTTGTCTTTATCATCGACGAGTGCCACCGCAGCCAGTTTGGGGATATGCACAAGGACATTGTGCGGCATTTCAGAAAGGCACAGTTTTTCGGCTTCACGGGGACACCTCGGTTTGAAGTCAACGGTAAAACTGAGGGTAAAATCACGCAAACAACAGAAATGCTCTTTGGTGAGTGTCTTCACAATTACCTGATTAAAGACGCCATCTTCGATAATAATGTTCTGGGTTTTCACATCGAATACATAAAAACAATGGAGGGTGATTTCGACTGGGATGACCCGACACTCGCGGACGCGATTGATATAGGCGAACTCTATATGTCCGATGAGCGAATGTCTCTGATCGCCAATCACATCATCCAGAACCACAAGGCAAAAACCCGAAATGGACAGTATACGGCTATTTTTGCCGTGTCCTCTATTGATGCCCTTGTTAAGTATTACGACATTTTCAAGAAGATCAAGCATGACCTGAATATCAGCGGCATCTTCTCCTACGGGCAGAATGAGGATGCCGAGGGCAAGGACGAGCATAGCCGTGATTCGTTGGAGCGTATCATCAAGGACTATAACGAGATGTACGGAACCAATTTCTCCACGGATACGTTCTCAGCTTATCACAAGGACATCTCTGACCGAGTAAAGGGAAAGAAAACAAAGTCGCTTGATATTCTCATCGTCGTGAATATGTTCCTGACCGGATTTGACAGCAAGCAACTCTCTGTCCTTTATGTGGACAAGGACTTGAAGTATCATGATCTCCTGCAAGCCTATTCCCGCACAAACCGCGTTGAGAAGGAAACAAAGCCCTTTGGCATTATCATTTGCTACCGCAACCTCAAAAAACGCACCGACGACGCGCTGACACTTTTCTCTAAGAGTCAAGATACATCCGGCATTGTTGTTCCGGGTTATCAATACTTCGTGGAGAAGTTCAACGAAATGGTGATGAAGCTCAAGGAAATTGCTCTGTTTCCGGAGTCCGTTGACACAATGCAGAACGAGGACGATCAGAAGAAGTTTGTCGTGACCTTCCGTGAGCTGACAAAGTACCTCCAATCGTTGCAGACCTTTATTGAGTTCAGTTTCGATCAGGATGCTCTTATCATGTCCGAGCAAGAATATCAGGACTATAAGAGCAAATACCTCATGCTCTACTCAAGGCAAAAAACAGACCGCGAGGTTGTCTCCGTCCTGAATGACGTTGACTTCTGCATCGAATTGATGGAGAGTGACAGGATCAATGTCGCATACATCATGAACCTGATCCGTAACATCCACTTCGATGATCCCAAACAAAAGGATTACGATATTAAACACATTAAGGACGAGTTGGGGAGAACTGATAATCCGCAGTTGCTCCGGAAAGTCGAAATCCTGCAAGCATTCTTGGATCGTGTTGTTGTCGGCTTGGAAAGTGCGGATGAAATTGATGCAGCCTATAACGACTTTGAAAATGAAGCAAAGCGCGAAGAGATCGTTGCCTTTGCGAAGACCGAGGATATTGACGCATCCATGCTGACAGATATTATTTCGGAATATGAGTTTTCCGGCACAATGGATGCAGGAAATATCCGAGATCGGATTGAGAAGCCCTTGCCGCTTTTGAAGAAACGCTCCCTTGTAAATCGGATCGTTGAGTTCATCCGACAGCACACAGAGAAATACCAATAAGGAGAGAGATAAATGGATAATTCGATTCAGGCTCATCAGAAGGAGCTTTGCAATAAGCTATGGGCAATGGCAAATGCCTTGCGCGGAAACATGGAGGCGTATGAGTTCAAGAACTACATCTTGGGCATGATCTTCTACTACTACCTTTCTGACCGGACAGAGAAGTATATGGCGAATCTTCTCAAGGATGACGGTATCGGTTATGAAGAGGCGTGGGCAGACGAAGAGTACAAGACCGCTGTTGTCGAAGAGGCGCTGCGCGATCTCGGCTATGTCATCGAGCCACAGTATTTGTTCCGCAAGATGGTCAAGATGGTGGAAAACCGCTCCTTTGATATTGAGTTTTTGCAGAGCGCAATCAACGCGCTAATGGAGTCCACAATCGGAAACGATTCTCAGGAAGACTTTGATGGGCTGTTTTCTGATATGCAGCTCGATTCCTCAAAGCTCGGTCATACTGTCAAAGACAGAAGTGCTGTTATGGCAAAGATCATCGCTTCGCTGGACGAAATCAACTTCGGTGTGGATGATACCAAAATTGACGTACTGGGTAACGCCTATGAATATCTGATCGGTCAGTTTGCTGCAACTGCTGGCAAGAAAGCCGGTGAGTTCTATACGCCCTCCGGTCCTGCCGAATTGCTTTGCCGTCTGGCTTGCCTCGGCCTCACGGATGTCAAGGATGCAGCCGACCCCACCTGTGGCTCTGGTTCACTGCTGCTGCGCCTCAAGAACTATGCCAACGTGAGAAACTACTATGGGCAGGAATTGACCTCCACGACTTATAACCTCGCCAGAATGAACATGATTCTGCGCGGAATCCCGTATCGCAACTTTAACATCTACAACGGTGATACCTTAGAGCATGACTACTTCGGAGACATGAAGTTCCGTGTTCAGGTTGCCAATCCGCCTTATTCTGCAAACTGGTCTGCCGATATGCACTTCATGGAGGACGAGCGTTTCAATGAGTATGGCAAACTTGCTCCGAAGAGCAAGGCTGACTTTGCCTTTGTTCAGCACATGGTTTACCACATGGACGAGGACGGACGAGCAGTCGTTCTCCTGCCGCATGGTGTCCTGTTCCGTGGTGCTGCGGAGGAAGTAATTCGCAAGCACCTCATTCAGAAATTAAATGTTCTGGACGCGGTAATCGGATTGCCTGCAAATCTGTTCTTTGGTACGGGCATCCCTGTCTGCGTCCTTGTTCTCAAGAGAGAGCGAAACGGTAACTCTGACAACATTCTTTTCATCGACGCTTCCAGCGACTTTGAAGCAGGAAAGAACCAGAACATCCTTCGGGAGTGCGACATTGACAAGATTGTTGAGACCTACGAGCGCCGTCAGGATGTCGATAAATATGCTCATGTTGCGACCATGCAAGAGATTGAAGAGAACGGCTTCAACCTAAACATTCCTCGCTATGTTGACACCTTTGAGCCGGAACCTGAGATTGACTTGAATGAAGTTGCTGCTGAGATCCGCAAGCTGCAATCTGAAATCAAGGATATTGATGCGGAACTGAAACCGTTTTTTGATGAGTTGGGGCTGGATTTCCCCTTTGACGTGGAGGGCAAATAATTATGGCAAATGTATCCTCAAGTAACGGTCTTGAGAAGCGCCCGAAGCTGCGCTTTCCGGGCTTCGATGAGCCGTGGAGAGCAGAGAAATTGTCTGATTTTGCAGAACGGGTAACACGGAAAAACAGCAACAATGAAACTGACCTACCCCTGACAATATCCTCGAAAGATGGTCTTGTCGATCAGATCAGTTACTTCAACAAAACCGTTGCAAGCAAAGACATGAGCGGATATTACCTTTTGAGAAATGGCGAATATGCGTATAACAAGAGCTATTCCGTAGGTTACGACTTCGGTTCAATAAAGCGGTTAGACCGCTATCCTATGGGAGCGTTGTCTACACTTTACATCTGTTTTGCGCTCAAGAAGCACGATACAGACTTCATTAAGGTGTACTTTGATTCACTCAAATGGTACAAGGAAATCTATATGATTTCAGCAGAAGGGGCAAGAAATCACGGATTGCTTAATGTCCCAACAGATGAGTTCTTCGCCACAAAACACTATCTGCCGGAGAATACTACCGAGCAACGAAAGATTGCAGACTTTCTCATTGCCTTAGACCGTCGTATCGACGCGCAGCAATCTCTCGTAGATAACCTCAAGAAGTATAAAAGAGGTGTGCTTTCTGTTGCATTTGGTAAGTACGGGAGCATCTGCTCATGGCAGACAACACCATATCCGTTCGCTGAACTTGCCAGCAGACGAAGCGAAAAGTATGATCCGCGCTCAGGTGAACAGATGCCATGTGTGGAATTGGAACATATCGAGCAAGAAACCGGACGCATCATTGGTAGCATCCCATCGACACAACAAAACAGTATTAAAGGTGTCTGCAAGTCAGGGGATACGCTCTTTGGAAAGCTACGCCCTTATCTAAGGAAATACGCTTTTGTAAAGAAGGACATGGTGTGTTCCTCTGAAATATGGTCCTTAGTCCCATCGGAGACAATAATCCCAGAATACCTCTTTTATCTCGTTCAGACAGATGAGTTCATTAAAATTGCGAATATTAGCTCCGGGACAAAAATGCCACGGGCTGAATGGTCGAATGTCGAAAAGTCCGTTTTCTCTGTACCCAATAAAGAAATTCAAGCCCAAATTGTTCAGACACTTCGAGGACTTGATTCGAGAATGCTTGATGCTATTGATATGCTTGGTGAACTCCAACTTATGAAAGAGGGATTGTTGCAGCAGTTATTTATATGAAGAGTTGCTGTAACAGCCCACGCCTAATTTTTTGAAGGACTATTACCGTTTCTGCTTCCTTCTCAATTAGGTGGTCAACTTCACTCAGCACTGATGCAACTTTACGCTGCACATCATAAGGCGGAGTAAGGATAGTTGTTTTAGCAATTTCAGACTTGCTTATTGACGACACTTTGATTCCCTGAATCATTCGATATATTTGTCTTCTAAAGTGATACGAGTTGAAATAATGCCCAAGAAACATAGGAGCAAACCTGTCATGTGGGCGGCAGGGAATCGTATGCAAACCAGACAAAACCCTCTGATTTGTTACTCCAACAATCTCAGTAGCCTTGCCGACGGTATAGTCCTCAGCGGTGTCAGCAAAAACAATGTCACCGTTGCGAAGATAGCTTGACGATGAAAACTTCTCAATATCTCTGTCTGGTTTAATACACGGAACAGACAATGCCCCAATATCTGTTACAGTTCCATATTTGATTAGCACATCCCCATAGTGTATATTTCGGACATCGCCAACATCATAGGATAGATCGTCTCTTGAAAAGGTGTTGTTCTGCAAAAGCCTAAACCCATCTGCAAACGAAACGGTCGGACATCCACTCTTTGAAATTTCATCAAACAACGACGAAGACAGTCCTCTTTTATACTTCTTGAGGTTATCGACAAGCTGTGCCTGTTTTGCAATCCTCCGCTCAAGTGTACGGAGCATATCTGCTACCCGGTTTTGTTCTGAGAGAGCCGGTATGCAGACCTTGATTGTTTCAATCTGAGGATACTTCAAGTTCCATGTGTCAGAGGTCATGCCTTGAGAGTTCTTTCTAAATTCATTGATCAGGTTAGGGCTTTTGAAGAAAGCTGCAAAATATCCATTACTAATCGGGATTTTAGGCATTAGAACTGTGTATGCAGGACTAACTATACCATCACACGGAGAGATGCCGTTCGCTCCTTGCCACATTCTCATGGAGTTATAGACCATATCTCCTGTTAGAACAACCTTATAATTGCTTTTGTCTTCACTTGAGTTGTCTTTGCCTTCAATCTCTGAGCGAGGCATAACGCCATCGTTCATCGTGACAGAAAGCAGTTCCATGTCAGAAGCCCCTCGCTGACTTCTTTCTGCGTAAATATCACCTATACGACATTGTTTGTACGGCTCATCGAAGCCCGGAAAGCGGAGCTTCGGACGCTTCTCAAGACCGTTACTTGAGGTCTTTTTTCAGACCTCATTCCGGTATGATCTAAAAGTAAAATCCCTTGCAGTAGCAGAGATTTTCCGCTATTGCAAGGGATTTCGTCTGTCATATAGCTGTTTCTGCTTTCTTGATCAGAAGTATAAAAGAGGTTTCATGCAGCGCATTTTTCGCCAACTCCCTTCTCAGGATGGCGCAGAGTGGGCTTGTGTTCGACTTGGTGATATTTTCAAAAAAGTTTCGCGCCGTAACGCAGATGGAGTAATAAAAAATGTAATTACCAACTCTGCGGAATACGGACTAATTCCTCAGCGCGATTTCTTTGACAAGGATATTGCAGTAGACGGAAACACAGCAAATTACTATGTCATCGAAAATGGAGACTTTGTTTACAATCCGAGAAAGTCAAATTCTGCGCCATACGGACCGTTCAATAGATATACTCTCAGTGAACAAGGTATTATCTCACCGCTATATACCTGTCTTGTGCTGCAAGCAGATATTTCTCCTTCATATCTCGCTTGGTACTTTAAGAGCGACGCATGGTACAGGTACATCTATGATAACGGCTCACAAGGCGTTCGTCATGATCGAGTATCTATGACGGATGATTTGCTTATGGGTATTCCTGTTATGTATCCCAGCCATGAGAAACAACTTTTGTACGCGGATATTCTTGATGTTGTGGAGACACGATTGCAAGCCACCCAAAAAACACTTGACCTTCTGAGTAAAACGAGGGACGGCTATATGAGGCAGCTTTTTATATAAAGAGCTGTTGTAATAGACCAGCTCTATTTGAAAGCAGATAATCAAGAACGCTTTGCGCTTTGTCTGCCCTTTGGTCAAGGGCAGACAGAAAATTGGCAATGCGACATTGTTCTTCGTAAACAGGCAAAGCAAGCTCAATTCTACGGCACTTTTCTTGGTTTAACTTTGGTTGTGCCGTGCCAGTGTTATAGCGTGTATAATCGAGACTTTCAAGTAGCTCACAAAGGAACTTAATATTCTGTCCTGCTTTAGGTCGCATTACATGAGCATGGTTGTTTACCCAATATTTCCCCTCTGCGATAAAACACAACGGCGTACTGCGATTAAGTATATTTGCCCCATCCTCACCAAGAAGGAGCAGCGGCTCATCGAAGATGAAATCATCAATATAGTCTATTATGCCCGATGCGCCGTAATATGGATATTGTCCTTGCCGTTTGGCTCTGTCCGCACTTTCAAGTGGTTTACGCTGTCCGTCCAGAAAATCCACTGCGTCTTGTAGCGTGCAGGATGTCCATTCTGGATATGGGCTTCCGGTTGCATCTGAGAACTTTAGCTGATGTGAAAGAATAGCTGCAACGACACCTCTTTTATACTTCTTGAGGGTTTCAACCAACTCCATTTGCCGCTCGATTCTCTTGTCGAGAAGCCGAATAAACGAAGCAATTACTTGCTGTTCGTGCAATACTGGCAAAAACATTTGGTATGAGCATAATGTCTTAAAATACAGTCTCGTTCTCGTACCTCCTTTTTTCTGCTGAATGCAGAATACGGAGAATAACGGTGACGAATTAAGTGTATCGACTAAAAAGTCCGTATCAAGGACTTCTTTTCTGACAGTAAACACGGGGTACTCTTTGCTTACCAAACCGTTTGCGACCAATCTATTGATATTGAAATGGAAAATATTATCATCGCTCATGTGGCGATATGTTATACAACCATACGGAAGAACACTAAACACCGTTGTCTCAGCGTTGGCTTGCTTATCTATGAAGTAATCCTCTTGAACAAATAGACCTTGCCTCGATGATGTTAAGAGCGGAAAACCGCTTTCTTGGGTAGCATAGTCAGACAGTTCGATCAACAGATTGCCAAGTTGTGCAGCTCTCCACGGCTCATCGAAGCCCGGAAAGCGCAGCTTCGGGCGCTTCTCAAGACCGTTACTTGAGGGTGTTAATGCCCTGATTATCCCTCCACCGGATAATGTTCGTGGAGGTGGTCATTATGACTAACAATACACAATTCAAGACGCTTGTGAACACATGGCTAAATCAAAAGAAGCCCATGATCACGCCGTCAACCCATGCCAGCTTTACGCTGATTGCCGAAAATCACCTGATCCCGTATTTCGGCAAGCGCAAGATTGGCAGCATCACCGAAGCGGACATCCAGAGTTACATTTCGTATCTCTACAATGCTGGACGCTTGGATAAGACCGGAGGACTTACCGTGAAGACGATAAGGGATGTTATCCTCGTTCTCCGGCTGTCAATGGAGTATGCCTACAAGGAACGGGCTATTCCACTCCTGAACTGGGACTTAATCGAATACCCAAAAGAGCTTGGCATCAAGAAAGTAGTTTCTCTCTCAAAAGATCAAGAGCAAGCTCTAATCCAGTGTATCTACATGGACTTGAACCGGAAGACAGCGGGGATTCTGATTGCATTGTTTACCGGAGTCCGGATAGGCGAGCTGTGCGGCTTGCAGATGAGGGACATTTCGCTGACGGACAAGACCATCAGCATCAACAAAACCGTCCAGCGTATCTACGACAAGAAGAAAGGAGAATCGTATCTTCATATAGGACCGCCGAAAACGAAGACCTCCGCTCGAACGATTCCTGTTCCGTCTCTTCTCATGAATATCATCAAGAAGTTTTACGCGGAAAACCCGAATCACTATTTCCTCACGGGCAAGACCAAGCCAACCGAGCCGAGAACATATCGGCAGTTTTTCACACGTTTCTTGAAGCGGAACGGATTGGAGAAAGTGAAGTTTCATGAGATCCGGCATACATTCGCAGTTAGAGCAATCGAGATACCGGAGTTTGATATAAAGTCCCTTTCTGAAATTCTCGGACATAAGAATGTATCTTTTACCCTGAATGTGTACGGGAGTGCAAATCTCCAGCAGAAGGTTAAGTGTATGAATCTTCTGAATGACCTCTTGTGATGAAAAAATGCCCCCGGCGCTGTGCCAGATGCACAGTGCCGGGGCATTCCCGTTTCCAGCGATTTAATTTTCTCCCAACGAAGGACTGTTCATAGGGTGGCGCTTTCCATTTTGCGAAGCCGTGAAATCTCAGTGCATTCCGTGGAAAAGTTCACGGGGCAGCATACGCCGTACACGTTTCCAATAATCACTGTTCAGCGCAATGTGTATTCGCTATCGTAAGTATATTTACGGTTTTCACAATGCTTAATTCAGAGGGGAAATTATTTGCCTTATTCTTGTGTGACATCAAGGGAAACCGGGTCAATGACCGTAACAGATTTACCCTGCTGATGAGCATATCTGACCGTCTTTCCGGTTCCGCTGGGGCTTCCATCCCAAACCGCGATCAGGACATCCGCATGATCAACCATATAACGGTTGCGCTTGTCCATGCAGTCGGGCGAGTAATGGGTTTGAATCAGTGTTTCCTTATCACACTTGGACGCAATGTCGAAATACCGATCTCTCAGAGCTTCCGACCACTTTGCAGCTTGACTTTCACACGGGATGGCACTTTCGAGCGTAATTCCCGGATAGGACGCTTTCAGTCCCAGTACGATCTCAGCGGCATACATATCTACACCGATTGCCATTCCGGATATAAAGTGCGTGACGCCTTCATTTTCGATGAGATTGATGATTTGCTCCCTGAGAGTTTTTTTGAGGTCTATGCAGCGTTCGTCTTCCTCATTGAAACCAAACGGGAGGTTTTGCGGACGATGCCCGGTAAAAGCACAGGTCTTCATTTTCTTTTTCATCTCCTGACTATGTATTAGAGACTGTTACTATGTCTCTAATACATAGCATAGCACGGAGATATGAAATATTCTGTCGAAATAAGGGAAGAAAAAAGGCTGCGTGAAAAAATCACACAGCCCATGACGGATTCAGCCATTATCTGCCGTTTCCTGCTGGATCATCAGCTCAACCATCTGCAAAATGCGCTTCTGCGCTTGCGGAGACAACGAAGCAAGTTTCTCTGAGAGTTCAGACGATTTATAGCTTGTCGAATGCTCTAGGACATCACAGAAAATCGCGTCTGCCGATACCTCAAGCCCATTGAGAAGAATGATCAATTTCTCACAGCGAGGAAACGACATACCACGTTCAACCGTAGAAATATAATTTGCAGTCAGCCCGGTCTTTTCCGCAAGCTCTTCTTGCGAGATTCCGAGGCGTTCCCGGCATTGTTTTACTCGTTTACCTATTCGTTTGTCAATCATAGCGGGTACCTACACCTTTTCTATAACGCTCATGATAATTATATGGGTTAGAGGCATAGTTATACAGAAACGCTAATAGCGACACTATGTATTAACGTGTGATTTTCGATGGTATTTACAGAAAAGATACAAAAAAAGAGCCTCTGCCGATACCCAAACCGGGCATCGACAGAGGCTCTTCGTTCATTTTATGGGCATCTGAATAAGTGCCGGAATCGACACTTATTCCCGCTCTATTGCTGAAACTGCGCGGGGAATATAATCACACGGGGCAGTCATTTCTCGCCGCTCTGAGGCTTGCAATCACAGGCTTTTTCGACCCCTAACTGTCTACACCGCGATGCCTTGCGGGAGAAGTGCGGACAGGCGATGAGATCCGCACGGAAGCTCTGC
>ERZ779643.1346-NODE-1346-length-17099-cov-11.059904_pt1 | contig 17099 bp, 15 predicted proteins | sample MGYA00511564_ERZ779643 | MGnify/ENA primary metagenome ERZ779643 (study PRJEB29588, sample SAMEA2147114) | human gut metagenome | biome: human gut; feature: human-associated habitat; material: faeces | place: Denmark | collected 2008/2010 ... | reverse complement strand
AATGGCACGTTGAAATCAACGCGTACGATTGCCTTGTGACCGGCAAAGTTAAAATCTTCGATTTTCATTTTACCTAACGTTTTTATTATTAGTTATTTAATTTCTCTCTATATTATGAATAGAATGTTCTTTGTTGTAATCTTTCTCGTTCGTTCTGTCTGTTTATTGTTCTCCATGACAATGATGAACAGGACTTGTGTTTTAGACTTTGTGCCAACTGTCGTGGGTGTTGCCTTTTAGGCGTTTTACTCATTTGAAGTCGACTCTGCTGAAACTGTAGGCAAAGGTATGAAAAATAACTGAATGTTGCAAATTTTGGTGTTCTTTTAAGGATTTTTTTTATCAAAGAGGCTGGTAATGTAATATCGGCTTTGCAAAATATAACCTTTTGATGTGAAAGTGTGGCGAATATTTGGCGAAAGTGAAAAAATAATGTACCTTTGTCCTTGATTTTAATACTCATCAGAATATGGCAAAAGACAAGATAGCTTATGTTTGCAGCAACTGTGGTCAGGAGTCGTCGAAATGGATAGGCAAGTGCCCGAGTTGTGGACAATGGAATACGTTCAAGGAGATTCGTATAGCTAATGATACGGGCTCCCAGGCTGCCCGCAACGCTGGCATGAGCATGCGGCATGGAGGTGCTGCCACGATGTTTGGCGGCAATCACAGCGATGGGGGAGCAAGGCCTGTACGTCTGCGCGATATTTCTGCTCATGATGAGCCGCGCATTGATATGCACGATGGTGAGCTGAACCGTGTGCTGGGTGGAGGACTGGTTCCTGGCAGTATCACGCTCCTGGGTGGTGAGCCGGGCATCGGAAAGAGTACACTCACACTTCAGACCATTCTTCATCTGCCCGACATGAAAGTGATGTATGTGAGCGGCGAGGAGAGTGCCCATCAGATTAAACTGCGTGCTGACCGACTGGCTTCTGCATCGGTGGGCGATGAGAGTGCTGCTGGCAGGGCCTCGCTCGACAATGTGTCTATTCTTTGCGAGACATCGTTGGAGAAAATCTTCACGCATATACAGGAACAGGCTCCCGGACTGGTGGTAATAGACTCCATACAGACGATTGCCACCGACGAGGTGGAGAGCTCGCCAGGCAGTATCTCACAGGTGCGTGAGTGCGCAGCTGCCTTGTTGAGGTTTGCCAAGACAAGCGGCATTCCTGTCATCCTTATCGGACATATAAATAAGGAGGGAACCTTGGCCGGACCGAAGATTCTGGAACATATTGTCGACACGGTGGTTCAGTTTGAGGGCGACCAGCATTATATGTATCGCATCCTGCGCAGTATCAAAAACCGATTCGGAAGTACCTCAGAGTTGGGTATCTACGAGATGCAGCAGGGTGGACTCCGACAGGTGAGCAATCCTTCGGAGCTCTTGCTTACCGACGATCATGACGGTTTGTCGGGAGTGGCAATCAGCAGTGCCATCGAGGGCGTCCGTCCTTTCCTGGTCGAGACGCAGGCGCTTGTATCTACCGCAGCCTATGGCACACCACAGCGCTCGGCTACGGGCTTCGATCAGCGTCGGCTCAACATGCTCTTGGCTGTGCTCGAGAAGAGGGTAGGCTTCAAACTGATGCAGAAGGACGTGTTCCTGAACATAGCAGGCGGACTGCGTGTCACAGACCTGGCGATGGATCTCAGTGTGATAGCCGCCGTATTGAGCAGTAATGTGGACACGCCTATCGAGGCTGGCTGGTGTATGGCTGGCGAAGTAGGTTTGAGTGGTGAGGTTCGTCCGGTGAGCCGCATCGAGCAGCGCATCGCCGAAGCCGAGAAGTTGGGCTTTCATGACATCATCATTCCCCGTTACAACTATCATTCGCTCGACAGGTCGAAGTACAGCATCACCATCCATCCTGTGAGGAAGGTGGAAGAGGCGCTCCGCTGTCTGTTCGGATAAGTGTGCACGCAGATTTCGTGGATTACGCAGATTTTGCTAATATTGGATTGCAATATAATTTTATAAATAATAAATTCAAATACAAAATGAAGGATTCTGTAATCATTGTGAGCGGCGGTATGGACAGTATCACGCTGCTCTACGATAAAAAAGACGAGATTGCCTTGGGTATCAGTTTCAACTATGGTAGCAACCATAACGAGCGTGAGATTCCTTATGCCAAGATGCACTGTGAGCGTTTGGGCATCAAGCACATCACCATCGACTTGGGTTTCATGCATCAGTATTTCAAGAGCTCGCTCTTAGAAGGCGCCGATGCTATTCCAGAAGGACATTATGCCGACGAGAACATGAAGTCGACGGTGGTGCCTTTCCGCAACGGCATCATGCTGAGCATTGCCATCGGCATAGCTGAGAGCAACAACCTGAAGAAGGTGTTGATAGCCAATCATGGAGGCGACCACACTATTTATCCCGACTGCCGTCCGGAGTTTATCTCTGCCATCGACCGGGCTGCCCAGGCAGGAACCTTTGTCGATGTGCACGTGTCAGCTCCTTATACCAACATCACCAAGGCGGACATTGCTCGTATAGGCAAGCGTTTGGAAATAGACTACTCTGAGACCTGGAGTTGCTATAAGGGTGGCGAGAAGCATTGCGGAAAGTGCGGTACGTGTGTAGAGCGCAAGGAGGCTCTTGCCGAAGCCGGCATCGAGGATAAGACCGAGTATCTGGAATAAAAAAATGAAGTTAGCTTCCATGACGAGTGAAGCTAACTTCATTTTGTTTTAATATCCCTTTGTTTTAATATCCCTTTGTTTTAATATCCCTTTTTGTTTGCCTTGCCTTTTAAGCAGAGTGAGGATAGAGAGATTTATCAGTCTTTCGATACAGTCTGCAGGCGTGCGATGTATTTGCCCAGAATGTCGAACTCGATGTTGACAACGGTTCCCACTTCTATGTTGCAGAAGTTGGTGTGGTCGTGAGTATAGGGAATGATAGCCACGGTGAAGGTGTTGTCGGTAGGCTCACAGACAGTGAGCGACACACCATTGACAGTGACCGAACCCTTATCGACAGTGAAGTAGCCCTTGCGAGCCATCTCGCGGTCGAGTCTGTATTCGAAAGTATAGTAGGTGGAACCATCAGCATCACGTTTGTTAATACAGGTGGCAGTCTGGTCTACGTGTCCCTGTACGATGTGTCCGTCGAGCCTGCCGTTGAGCATCATAGAACGTTCCACATTCACCTTGTCTCCCTCTTTCAGCAGTCCGAGGTTGGAACGGTCGAGTGTTTCCTTCATGGCAGTAACTGTATAGGTGTTGCCTTCTAAAGCCACGACCGTGAGGCATACTCCATTGTGCGCCACACTCTGGTCGATACTCAACTCGCCAGCAAACGGGCATTCCAGTGTAAGGTCGATATTCTCCTTGTCCCTTTTCACAGCCACGACAGTAGCCATGTTTTCTATGATTCCGCTAAACATGATGTGATATTCGTATGAATTTAAAATGTTGATGAATGTTTTCTATGATGTTGAATCTTGTTCAAAGAATGATGAGAGTATTCAATGACAAAGTTCTAAGAATAAAAGAAAAGGGTCGCCCGATGATGTGATGAAACTCCGAACTTAGCAATAAGTTTGAGAGCCCCCCGCTTTTGTAATCCACCGGCTTTGCAGCTTCACCGAACGAAGTCCGGCTTATTGTGGCCCGCCATAGGCAAGAGAAGTCTTCTCGGTTTCATAATTTGTAATGTGATGAGTATCCCAATCTAACCGAAACGACCCTTATGTATTTGCAAAGATACTGCTTTCTTCTGATGCAGCCAAATTTTTTGGCATTTTTTTACAGCATTCTTTCTGCTTGTTCTTCTTTTTTTTACAGCATTCCCTTCGATGAAGGCAGTTCGAAGTGATAGATGTCTCGCTTCACTGCCATCTTGAGTGATCGTGCGAGTGCCTTGAAGATACCTTCTATCTTGTGGTGTTCGTTCTCGCCTTCTGCCTTGATATTGAGGTTCATCTTGGCAGCATCGCTCAGACTCTTGAAGAAGTGCTTGAACATCTCGGTGGGCATTTCGCCTACTTTCTCGCGATGGAACTCTGCGTCCCAAACGAGCCAGGGGCGTCCACCAAAGTCGAGAGCCACCTGGCACAGGCAGTCGTCCATAGGCAGGCAGTAGCCGTATCTCTCGATGCCTCTCTTGTTGCCCAATGCCTGAAGCAGACATTCGCCCAGTGCGATGCCTGTATCTTCGATGGTGTGGTGCTCATCCACGTAGAGGTCACCCTTGGTGTGGATGGTGAGGTCCATCATTCCGTGCTTTCCTATCTGCTCCAACATGTGGTCGAAGAAGCCCAGTCCTGTGGAGATGTCGCAGTGGCCCGAACCGTCGAGGTTCACCTTAATATATATGTCAGTCTCCTTGGTGGTGCGTTTTACCTCGGCGATGCGGTCGCCGGCAAAGAGAATTTCGGCTATCTTGTCCCAGTCCATGCCGTCTTTGCCCAGTATCAGACTCTTGGATCCCAGGTTCTCGGCCAGTTGAGCGTCGGTTTCACGGTCGCCGATGACATAGCTGTTGGCCAAGTCGTATTCTGGATTGTCAATATAGTGGGTCAGCATGCCGGTGCCAGGCTTTCTCATGGGCGAGTTGTCCTCGGGGAAATGGCGGTCTATCAGCTGCTCCTCGAAGTGGATTCCCTCACTTTCCAGTGTCTGGATAATGAAGTTGTGCACAGGCCAGAATGTGTTTTCCGGGAAGGAGTCGGTGCCTAATCCGTCCTGGTTGCTCACCATGACGAGCTGATAGTCTGTGTGTTGGGCAATGAAACTGAGGTTTCTCATCACGCCCTTGGTGAAGACAAGCTTCTCGAAGCTGTCAATCTGTTCATCTTCCGGCTCCTGAATCAAGGTTCCGTCGCGGTCGATGAATAGCAGTCTGGTTTGTTTCATGTCTATGTCTTTTTTATGTTGAATGATTTTTAGCATTTAGCATTTAGCATTTCAGTTTTCTTCATTTCGTCGTTCTCTATACTGCCATAGAGATAGATGTACGAGATAAACAACCAGTGCAGGATGTATGCGAAGACGAACAACAGGAGAGCTGTCACGACGATGAAGAGGAAGGTGAAGTAGGAGGGCGTTCCTACCGGGTCGCCTTCGAGAGTGCCCATCTGTGCCGATACCTGTGCGCCTATCAGGATGGCAAGAGGAATGTAGATCAGGATACCTGCCACCAGGATGACAAGACTGCCCAGGAAACCCATCTTGAAGATGGAACCCATGTGGCGGAATCCGCACTTGAATGATTTCCAGGGGCGTAATTTCTCACCCTTTTCCTGCAACATGTATTTGGGAGTGAGATAGGCGAAAGGCAGACTCACCGCCATGCAGAGGGCGGTGGCAGCGACGATGGCGAGTGCAAAGAGCACGATGATGAGGAGCGAGGGCGAGCCTGCTGTCGAATCTGCTGTAGCAGCCGAGCCTGAGGCTGTGAAAAATGCCGTAAGGTAAAAGCAAGTTAGGGCAAACGTTGCGGCGAATGTGACGACGAAACTGACGACAGCCGAAGCGAGATAAATCGTAGTAAACCGCTTCAACATTCTGCCAAAAGGTTTGTCGGTTAGCCAGCGCCATGCTGCTGCTCCCATGAGGAAAGCCGCCACGATGGCACCCAAGTAAACGACCGTCTGCAGGCAGAACGACAGCATCATGTTTTCCTCGCCCCAGTCGTGAAGCATCTTGTTGGGTGTGCGTAGGTAAACCATGAATGCCACCATGAATGCATAGATCATAAAAGCCCACCATGTACTTTTCAGCAGGTTCTTCACATTGCCAGTCATCAGACTGTAAGCTTCTTTCATGCAGGCAGTTACACTGCGATGCTTTATCAAATCATTTATCTTCATAGTTTCATTGAATGCTTAGTGTTTAATGTTTAATGTTTAGTGTTTAATTGTGGGATAACAACCTTTCTGCACATTAAACACTAAACATTAGTTTCATCTCCTTCCTTGTCTTCTGAATTCCGAGCAGGTGATGGCCGTGGCTATTGCTACGTTCAGACTGTCGGCAGTAGGTCTTTCTGGAGGGAAGTTGGGGATGAGTAGCCTGCGGTTCACCCTTTGGGTGAGTTCGGGCGAGATGCCTTTTCCCTCGTTTCCCATGACGATGAATCCACGGTTGTCGAGCTGTTGTGCATAGATGTCCTCACCGTCGAGCAGGGTACCGTAGACAGGCACGTCGGCAGGCAGCGAGGCGAACAGCGCCATCAGGTCGCCATACAGGACCTTCACTCTGGCGATGCTTCCCATCGTGGCTTGCACCACCTTGGGATTATATACATCGGCAGTTTCGGGTGAACAGTAAATGTTCTCTATGCCAAACCAGTCGGCGATGCGGATGATGGTTCCCAGGTTGCCCGGGTCCTGCACTCCGTCGAGGGCGAGGTTCAGACAGTTGAAGTCGATGTTGGCAGAAGCGAAGTCTCTGTTGTCCCTTTGGTCAAAGACGGCGAGCACCTGTTGCGGATGCTGCAGGAAGCTCACCTTTCTGAGTTCCTCCTCGCTTACCGTGACCACTTCAGTCCTTGGGTCAATGCTTTTGTCTTTGAGCCATTCTTCGGTAGCCACAATAAGCGATGCAGGCTGCAGCACTAAGAGGTCGTCCACCACCTTGTGTCCTTCAGCCACGAACTTACCTTCCTTGTTGCGGTTTTTCTTCAGTTCGAGCGACTTGATATATTTTATCTTGTTCTTGCTGATCATCGTTGTATTTCTTTCTCCTGAATTTTTTGGAGTTTCTTCTTTTTATCTATGCTCTTTGGGCCGCATGGTGATTTTTTCAAAGGCGAATCTCAGCCCTCTCTCTCCATAGCTCACCTTTCCACAAAGGCAGAACCCCATAGACGAGAGCAGGCTCACCATGGGCAGGTTGTCGTAGTTGGTGTCCACCTTGATGCTGGGCACGTGCTCCACTTCGCACAGGCTGCACACCTTGTTGATGAAAATGCGTGCGTATCCCTCTCTCTGCAGTTTGGGCAGGGTTGCGAACCGGTGTATGACGTAATAGTTGCTGTTGGTGAGCCATTTTCCTTCGAGAAACTCGTAGGCAGGTTCTCCGTTCAGCACCACCGCTCCGTAAACGGCTATCTGGTCGTTCACGGTGAGCACATAGGCATTGCCGTTGTTGATGTCTGCCAGGATGTCCTTGTAGGCAGGATATTGCTCTGTCCACTGGTGACGTCCCGACTTGATCATCTGTTCTCTGGCTTCGTTGATGACCGTCCAGCAACCGTCAAAGTCTTTCATGAAAGCTGGTCTAAAATCAATCTTCATGCTGTTTCTTTTTGTTGCGTATTATGTTGTGTTTAACTTCCGAACTTGCTGAAGTTCAGTTGCGTATTTATGTAATTTTTCTGCTGTGTGTCGATTTAATCCACGAGGCATTTGTCCAATTCCTTGCAGATGGCCTCTTTCTGCAGATGCTGACCGATGAATACGATCTTGATCATTCTGTCGCCCACCTTGTCGTCCCATTCCTTTCTGAGCTGTTCCTCACGTGCCAGCAGCTCGTCGAGTTGGTCTTTAGGCATGGTGGCTATCCATTGTCCAGCCTGCTTCACGGTCTTCTGTCTTCCAGCCTGTTCGAACACGTAGCACATGTCTCTCTCGTCGGCAAAGTAGCAGATTCCCTTGGCTCTTACCACGTCGCGTGGCCATTTGCGTGCCACGAAGTCGTCGAAGAGTCCCAGGTCGAAAGGCTTGCGGCTGTAGTACACGAAGGTGCCGATGCCGTATTCCTCAGCCTCTCCCTCATCGTCGTGATGATGATGGTGATGGTCGTGGTCGTGATGATGATGCTCGTGTTCATCATGCTCGTGCTCATCGTCATCATCGTGATCGTGATGATCTTCGTTGCGTTCTGCCTCAATCTCCTGGATCCATCCAGCCGATGTGGCCACGGTTTCCCAGTCAAACTTACGTGTGTTGACAATCTTGTCGAGGTCTACGTCGCCGTAGTTGCACTCGAAGATTTCAGCCTTTGGCTGTATGGCTTTGATGATGTGCTTCAGTTTGTCGAGGTCTTTGGGTTCCACCTCAGCAGCCTTGTTGAGCAGGATGATGTTGCAGAACTCTATCTGCTGGATGACGAGCGACGCCAGATCTTCCTCGTCGATGTTGTCCTTCATCAGGTCGTCGCCGCCTGCAAACTCGTCTTTCATTCTCAGAGCGTCCACAACGGTAACGATGCTGTCGAGTCTCAGCACTCCGTTCTTGACGTATTGTGGTCCGAGTGTAGGAATCGAGCAGATGGTCTGTGCAATAGGCGCAGGCTCGCAGATGCCGCTTGCCTCAATGACGATGTAGTCGAACTTCTGCATGTCGACGATTTCCTTGAGCTGTTCCACGAGGTCCATCTTCAGCGTACAGCAGATGCATCCGTTTTGCAGAGCCACGAGCGAGTCGTCTTTCTTTCCTACTACGCCTCCTTGTTCTATGAGGGCAGCATCGATGTTCACCTCGCCGATATCGTTGACGATGACTGCAAACTTGATGCCTTTCTGGTTAGCCAAAATCTTGTTGAGTAGTGTTGTCTTTCCACTGCCTAAATAGCCTGTAAGCAACAGGACTGGAATTTCTTTTCTACTGTTCATAGTTTTATTTATTTTACTCGAGTTTTACTTTCTGTAGTTGTCGAGTCCCTTATTCAGGAACTCAAGATATGCGTTTACGTCTTCCTTGAAGCTGAAAGCTGCGGTGAGCGGATTGCCGTCGTTGTCGACAGCCACGTAGAATGGCTGAGCGTTGGCACCAAACTTGCTTGCCTGCAGATAGCTCCACTTGTCGCCGATGGTTCGCAGGGTGCGCTTCTCGCCGTTGAAAGTCACTTCCATAGGCTGTGGCAAAGGTGTCTTGTCGTCCACATAGAGCGAGATGAGCACGTAGTCTTTGGTCAGTTTGTCAGCCACGTTGGCATCGGTCCATACCGAAGCTTCCATCTTGCGGCAGTTCACGCAGCCAAATCCTGTGAAGTCTATCAGCACGGGTTTGCCCTGAGCCTTGGCAGCAGCCATTCCCATCTCGTAGTCCTTGTAGGCAGGCTCTACGGTCTTAGTGTTCAGATTGAAGTCCTGTGTGTTGATAGGTGGAGCGAAGGCACTTACCGCCTTGCAGGGAGCGCCCCAGAGTCCTGGAACCATATACACGGCGAAGGCCAGCGAGCACAGACCCAGCATGATGCAGGGTACGGGCATAGGTTTGTCTATCTCGCCTCCGATGGCGTCCACCTGGAACTTCAACTTACCGATGAGGTAGAGACCCAGGGCGCCGAAGATGACTATCCAGAGCGACAGGAACACCTCGCGGTCCAAGATGTGCCAGCCGTAAGCCAGGTCGGCTACAGAGAGGAACTTCAGCGAGAACGCCAGTTCGACGAATCCCAGTACGATCTTGATAGTTTCCATCCATGAGCCAGACTTTGGAGCCGACTTAAGCCATGATGGGAAGAGTGCGAAGAGGGTGAAGGGCAGGGCGAGTGCCAGGGCGAATCCCAGCATGCCCACGGTAGGAGCCAGCCAGTCGCCCGATGTCACCGTCTGAACCAACAGCAGTCCGATGATAGGTGCTGTGCACGAGAAAGACACCAGTACGAGTGTGAAGGCCATGAGGAAGATGGATATCAGTCCAGTGGTGCTCGATGCCTTGTTGTCTACGGCGTTGCCCCAGCGGTCGGGCAGTTTGATTTCAAACCATCCGAAGAATGAGAAGGCGAACACAGCCAAGAGTACGAAGAGAATGATGTTGAATACGGCACTTGTAGACAGGGCGTTGAGTGTGCTTGGACCTGCGATGGCTGTGACGGCGAGACCCAAAGTCAGATAGATAACCACGATGCTGAGTCCGTAAGTGCAGGCATCGCGAACGCCCTTCTTCTTGTCGTTCTTGGCACGTTTCAGGAAGAAACTCACCGTCATGGGAATGATTGGCCAAATGCAAGGCATCACCAGCGCGAGGAGTCCGCCCACCAGTCCCATCAGGAAGATATAGATGAGTGAGTGGTTGGCTATGTCGTTGGCGCCTCCGAACGCCTGCAGCTCTTTCACTACGGGCTGCCACAGCGCCTTGGTGTCGAGCTGTTCGGCAGCTTGAGCCAGGGCTGCGCTGTCCAAGGTGTTCTGCTGTGCGGTGTCGGTCAAAGCAGCCTGCATCATGGCGATAGAGTCGGCTTTGGCCTTGGCTGCCATTGCTGCGTCCTGCTTGTTGTCGGTCTTGGCTTCCAGAGCAGCCTTGCTGTCTATGGCAGGCGCTTTGCCTGTGTGCTTGAAGTTGACCTCTGAAGGAGGCAGACAGCTCTGGTCGTTGCAGGCTCCGTATTCCAGGTATGCGTCGATAACATACTGAGCAGCAGTGAATTTTACCTTCTGCACGAAAGTGGCGCTTCCTTCGAAGAAACGCAGCTTCATGCCGAACATATTGTCGTATTTCGACACCTCGTTGCCTCGTGCCTGCAGTTTGCCGACGAGTTCTACGCCTTCCATTTTGTTGACGTTGAAGGTTGCCGAGATAGGTCCGTCGCTTCCCAAACCTGTAGAGTAGACGTGCCATCCTGGTTGAATCTTTCCGCTGAATACAATCTCTGCAACTGCTGTCCCGTTAGTTTTCAACTGACTGGTGAATTTTACAGGGCTAAGCAGTTGTGCCTGTGCAATAACTGCGAATAGCAGTAATTGCAGCGTAAATAACATTTTTTTCATCCCAATCTTTATCTTTTTTATATTTGAGTGCAAAGTTACTAATTTTAATTGAAATAGTAACCATTTAGGGCGATTTTTTGTTAAGAAGATAAAGGGGAAGAAGAGGCAGGAATATTTTATTTTTGTCAGGAATGCTTCTCAAATTCTTGACTTAAAAATTATTGGCTCGAATCAAATATCTCATTCAGAATGATTCTTGAGTTAGGATAGCCTTTGTTTTAACTCCATTGAATTCTCCTTGACTTCAGAGAATGCTCTCGTAAATCTTGTCGAATTCCTGTCTTAGCAGCGCTTTGTCCTCGATGATGTCGCGCAGCATTTTCAGTTCCTTCTCGTTGGGCGAGTTGGGAATCCAGAGTTTGATGTATCCATGTACTGAGTACTTCTCGTCCATGTGGTGGGCGAAGAGTTCCCATATTTGTTCCTTGTCTTTACCGGGATTGTTTTCCTTGGCATAGAGGATGGCACGGAGGAAGATCTCGTGGGTGTCGATGTCGCGGTCGGCTTCAGCCACGATTTTTCCGTAGATGCTTCTGGGCTGACGGCTTGACGAGGCCCTGTGGTCTTCCACCGCCTCTTTCATGATCTTTATCTGGTCTTGGGAGAACCATCGCTTCAGCCGGGCATCTGCCATGAGAATCTTTCCACTCGTGATGTGGTGGATAGCTCTCGGTCCGCTCATTCCCAGGTCGTGGTAGGCAGCCACGACATACACCATGTTGATGTCGGCACCCGTGATGCGTGCCAACTCCAGAGAGTTCTTGATCACCCTGTTGACGTGTCTGAGTCCGTGGCTTTCACCGAACTCTGTATATTTTGGCAGAATCTGTGTTTCCACAAACTCCATGATTTCCATACTTACTTGTTGTATCATTGCTTTTTCTCCTCATTATATTTCCAATGCGAATCCCAGGACGATGGTCAGGAAAACGATTTGTCCAAAGATGAAAATATTGCGTGCCGTACTTCCCAACACCCTGTTGAGTTCCCTGCCGTGGTTGATGGCTTTCAGCTGCCGGTAGGTAGTATGGTGCATGCCGGCGTAGACGGCGTAGAGGGGGAGGGCAAAGGTAGAGGTGTCGCGCACTACGGCATCGTGGATTCCCATGCCCATCATGATGGCGAGGGGCACATACCCCAAGAGCAGATAGAGCCAGAGTGCACTCTTCTCGTCCCATCTGTCGATTAACTTGACGATGAGTGTGCGTTTGCCAGCCTTGCGGTCGTTGTCTCTGTCGCGGAAGTTGTTCACCACCAAGAGTGTGTCCACCACCAGTCCGCAGGCGATAGCGGCCATCACCACCTCAGTACTTACTGTCTTGTAGCCTTCGGGCATGATGACATAATAGGTGCAGCACACCGGTACGATGCCAAAGAACAGCAGCACCAGTATGTCGCCCATGCCGTGGTAGCTGAAGGTTGTGGTGTAGAGGAAGCAGAACGCTACGCAAGCCACTCCCACCCATATCATGGCCATTCCTCCGTAGATGACGAGTGGTAGACCTATGGCGCATCCAAGGAGCGTGGTCACGATGATACCCGTCTTCATGGCGCGTTCGGTGATCCATCCTTCGGCGCAGGCCCTCTTGGGGCCTAATCGTGTCTCGTCGTCATTTCCCCGTTTAAAGTCGAAGTAGTCGTTCACGAGGTTGGAGTCAATCTGCATCACCCATGCGAAGAGCAGACACAGTAGGGCTGGTATGTACAGGATGTGAGGCTGTGCAGCATCGCCAACTGTTTCCATCAGATAGCAGTCGCGCATAGCGAGTGCGATGGCTATCAGTACGGGTACAGCCGCAGCCGACAGCGTTTTGGGGCGCGCTGCCAAAAACCAGGCCTTTATCGAATTTGTTGCAATCATCAATTGAAGAAGTTCCAGCTAACACCGAATCGGAACACGCTGCCATTGAGCGGATAGTGGGGCACGAAGAAATAGTTCTTGTCGCCCGAACCCTTGTTGACGTGTGTCATCATTACGAAGAAACGTGTATGCTTGATGTGCACGTTGGCATAGACGTTGACGATGGGGTAGTTGCCCACTTTCACATTCTTGTCGCCATTGTCCTGTACTGTGTACTGACTCAGTGCAGGCGAATAGTCGGGGGCCTCATAGCTTGTGAAGTATCTCACGTCGGCACCCAGGTCGATGTTGAGCACCTTCACCACAGGGAATTTCAAATACAGGTTGCTGTACACGTTGAGCGCAGGCACGGGGATGACGTCCGTCTTGCTCGAGTGCTGATAGGTAATGACGTTCTCCCAGTTCAGTATTCCCCATCTCACGTCCTGGAACAGCTGGGCTGTCAGCAGGTTGACGGGGCTCCCGCTCTGCTTGGCCTGCACCGTTACTCCCGTACGTGCCGCCTGGTTGTTGTCCGTCACGTTGTAGCTCTGGCTCAGGTAGGCATAGTTCTTTATCTCGTCCACAGCCACTCTGAGCATCGTCTTTGTCTTGGCAAACTTCAGCGTTCCCATGATGCGTGTGTGGATAATCTTGTCGAGGTCGTTCTCCCACCAGAAGTGACGACCGTGATAGTTGCGGAAGTAGAACGAAGGAGTGATTCTGTGGAAGAAACCACTACCGATGACCGACAATGTGTCGCCGAGGAAGGGGATGTTCACGTCCACGTCGCCGTCGACCGCCAGGGTTCCTGCATCCTCGCCGGCCACACCGATTTCGGCCACGGCATTATAATGCAGCAGCTTGCCCTGTCGCTTGCTCAACTGTCCGCCCACACTCACCGAGTGCTCGTTGTATTTCATCACGCCGCCCTCGGTGTCAGGCAACTCGAAGTGGCGCAGGTCGTAGCTCACGAAAGCCTTCAGTCCCGCCTTAGCCCACTTGCTGAATCCCTCCAGCGTAGCCAGCGCTAGGGTGTTCTTCATCTCCCAGTGCTTGGTGTTGTCGTAGATGGAGTCGCCCTCGTATTTTCCCGCCGTGTAGTATTCGTTCAGATAGTAGTCGGCAGGTGTCTGATAGGCGATATAAGTACGGCTGTAGTTGTCGAACTTCAAGGTGTGTATAAAGCTTGTCACCGGCACGTATTCGTTTTTCATCCAGGTCGTGTCCTGAGCCGCCTTCTTTTCCTGTGCCATGATGCTGTCGGCGGCGCTCTTACCGTTTACGGCGATGCGCTCTGTCGGCTTGGCATCCTTCTTGTCGGCAGCAGGCTCGTCGCCCGCTATCTTTGCGTCGTCGGGTCGTCCGGCAAACTTAGGTGTCTTGCCGAAGGCATCCTCGTCGAACTTCTTGCCCTCTTGGCGAGCCTTTTTCCTTGCCTCCTCCTTGGCGTCCTCGGCGGCATTCTCCTTCTTCGAGGCCATGGCAAACTTCTTCGCCTTGATCTCCTCGTCGGTCATGCGCACCTTTCTGTTGAATCCCACATTGTACCTGTGGTTGAAGAACACGTGTATGCTGTTGTTCCTGTTCCAGTTCTGCTGCAGCACGGTAGGAATCTCGTTCTCGGCATAGGTGTCTTCGAAGAGTTCGGGGTGCTTGATGTAGTCGTCGTTGGTGATTCCGCCGTTCTCTGTCGCCTTCTGGTGCAGGGTAGAGAAGAGCAGGTGTGCCTGGTATCTGTCGCCTATGTACGATCCCCACATGGTGTACTTGAAGTGCGAGGTGCTCTGGCTGTCGTAGTAGCCACGTCCGTACTTATAGTCGAATCTGAATCCCATGCCCAGTCGTTTTCCTGCGTTGACGGCAAACATCGCCTTGAAGTCGTCCTCGCCGTTGGTACGGTTTCCGCAGCTGTTGAGTGTCACGTTGGTGATGGGCGAGTAGGTGTTGGTGAAGTGGAATTCGCTGACGGGCGTGCTGATGCAGTCGAAGGGCTGTGCAAAGATAAACTGCCCCTGGTCCAGCCGTCGGTCGATAAAGATACGGTTGATGCGGGGCGAACCCAGATTGCCCAGCGAGTTGTATTCTCCCCTCAGTCCCGAGGTGAATGGGGTGTTCATGTACATGTGCTGCAGGGTGTCCACCTGTGCCTCCTGTCGGTCGCCGAATCGCTCGTCTATGGTCCACACCTTCAGTCCCTTGGGTATTTCTTTGTCCGACCCTAATGAGTCGGTTCTGACGTTCCTGTTGTTGACGGGTGCAAACATCGAGTCCTCGTTGTTGCTAAAATCGGTTTGTGCCACGACAGGCGATGTCGCAGCACAAAACAGAGTTATCGTAAGGATTACTTTACTTTTCTTCATCATTTTCTGAATAGTCGAATACATACTTCGGCGATTTTCACCACTACTCCTACGAGCAGAACTACGTAGGCAGGTGTGTGTGTGTCCATTGTGTACCACAGCGTGATACCCACGATGACCAATAGGATGAAAGCCGTGTTCAGCTTGTTGCGCACTTTCAGGTTGGTCGGGTCGCTGTAGTCCAGTCGTTTATAGTGGTGGTGAGGTCTCACGGCGTAGGTTGTCTTCTCCTGAGCCTCTTGCTGTTGTTGCTCCTTGTTTTCGGCAGTTTTGTTGTTATTTTGTTCTGTTGTCATATTGCGTTTGTTACGGTTCTATTCCCTCGAAATTTATTTCACCAGAGCTGCTATTTCGTTGAAAATCTGGTCTTTTCTGTCGATGGTCTTCTTGCGAAATTTACCGAAGATGCGTGCCAGATCGTTCTTTTTCTTGGTCAGCGCCACCTTGTCGATGATTACCTCTTCGGCTGGCAGTTTGAATCCGGTCTGTCTTCCCTCCTCATAAGTATAATTAATGTGGTTGATCGACAGGCTCACCTTTTCGTCTGTTATCTTGGCGATGAGGTTATATTTGCATTCTGTTCTGTCGAGCGCGATGAAGGAGTTGCTGAACACGAGCCATTCGTCCATCGTGTTTACGATGATGTGTTCGTCTTTGTTCACCAGCGCCATTCGGCTTGCCTTGCTCTCTTTGTCCTGAGTCAGGCCGCTCATGTAGTCGAACACCAGGTCGTAAAGCTGGGCTGCGCTCTTGCCGGGGGCTTCTATCTCTGTGTCAAACACGATTTTGCCCTGTTCGTCGAAGGTGATGGTGCCTTCCAGGTATTTGGGGTCTTCTTTCAGTTTCGCGCCGTTAACCTGAGCAGCAGGTTTAGGTGTCTCCTTCTTTGTTGCCGTAGGAATTACCCATCCCGAGCCTTTCGATGCTGTGGTGGCAGGAGCAGGAGTCGCTGTGGTTGCTGCAGGAGCCGCTGGGGCAGTGGTTGCCTCAGGAGCAGCTGTTGTTGCCGCAGCACCATTGGCTTCTGCGTTCAGTCTTGCCGCCTCTGCCTTCAGTCTTGCAGTCTCAGCCTCAGCTTCCTTTATCTGTTGCTGTATCTTTTCGGCCTTGGCTTTTGCCTCCTCAGCCGCCTTTCTCTTAGCCTCTTCCTCTGCTTTTTTCTTGGCAGCTTCGGCTGCAGCCTTTTGTTTGGCAGCTTCCGCTTCCGCCTTCTTCTTGGCAGCTTCCGCCTTCTGCTTGGCTTCCTCTACCGCCTTTTTGGCTTCCTCAAGCTTTTTCTGAGCCTCCTCCAACTGCTGTTGGGGCGTGAGGACACTTTGCGCTTGAACAGACATCAAGGGCAAAAATAAGAGTATGGAAATGATTATTTTTTTCATGATGGTTTCACCTTAGGTTTGCGGAAGATGAGGGATTCAAACCCCCGATACCCGGAAAAGGGTATACCGGATTTCGAGTCCAGCGCATTCGGTCACTCTGCCAATCTTCCTTTTCTTTAAAATACAAATGCAAAAGTAATACTTTTTTCTTATTCCACAAAGAAAATGAACATTTTTAACACTAATAACTTGAAAAACGAAAACGCGTAGTGAAAGCCATATGTCTTGAAGGAATATTTTCCCCAAGGAGTTAAGGGAAGTTAGAGGAAAGCTAAGAGAAGTTAAGGGACTAATGCCTTTGTGGACATGCCCCAAACTCCCATTCCAAAAGGGCTGTTGTCCCTTAACTTCCCGAACGACCGAAGGGAGTGATAACTTCTTTAACTTCTATGACTTCTGAACTTAAAAAGGTTAGTGTTTGATTTTGAAGATGACGAAGCAAATAGTTTTTTTTTATTTTCCCAACTGGGGAATTTTTTTCTCCAGTTAGGGAAGTGATTGAAGATGTCTTTTTGGATCATAATCAAATATTCGTAAACTGTCCTTTATTACAGCCCGAATCGGCCACGAGATTGCCCATCATGCCGCACATTTCCTTCCACGAGAGGTCGGGATACATGAATTTGGCTCCACTGACGTGTGCTCCGAGAACAGGGAAAATCATCGGAACGATAGGTTCGTGCATGTCATTTGATGCCTGTGAGAGCAAAAGCGACACAATTTCCGTTCCTTTTCCCAGTTTTGGCATCTTCGGAGCGGTCTTTTTTGAGATATTATACTTCATATTGATCTATTTGTTTTTTTTTTTTGTTAAGTAATTGATTATTAGTCTTTTAGAG
>ERZ779643.1342-NODE-1342-length-17159-cov-4.211997_pt1 | contig 17159 bp, 9 predicted proteins | sample MGYA00511564_ERZ779643 | MGnify/ENA primary metagenome ERZ779643 (study PRJEB29588, sample SAMEA2147114) | human gut metagenome | biome: human gut; feature: human-associated habitat; material: faeces | place: Denmark | collected 2008/2010 ... | reverse complement strand
CCGGCTACGGCGAGGACCTGATACGCACGGCCTGCCAGCTGAACGGCGGCATGGTGGAAACGGTGGCCCACTACGTGGCCGCCCGTCACCTGAACCCCGACGTCTCGTTTATCCTGGACATCGGCGGGCAGGACATGAAGGGGATTTTTGTAAACGGCGGTGTCATCAACCGCATTGAAATCAACGAAGCCTGCTCCTCGGGTTGCGGTTCGTTTATCGAAACCTTTGCCCGCACGCTGGGCTACTCCGTGCAGGATTTTGCGCAGGCGGCCTGCCGCGCCAAGGCACCCTGCGACCTGGGCACGCGCTGTACGGTGTTCATGAACTCTAAGGTCAAGCAGGTGCTGCGTGAAGGAGCCGGCGTGGAGGACATTGCGGCCGGCCTGGCCTATTCGGTGGTGAAGAACTGCCTCTACAAAGTACTCAAAATCAAAGATACCGACGTATTGGGCCGGCACATCGTGGTGCAGGGCGGCACCATGCGCAACGACGCCATCGTGCGCGCCCTGGAGCAGCTGACCGGCGCCGAGGTGGTGCGCTGCGACATTCCCGAACTGATGGGGGCGCTGGGCTGTGCGCTCCATGCGCGCCAAATGGCCCGGCCCCCCGTGTGTCTGGACGACATCATCGCACAGGCTCACTACACCACGCGCCAGCTTCACTGCCACGGATGCGACAACCAGTGCCTCGTGTCACGCTATACCTTTGACAACGGCCAATCGTATCACGCCGGCAACCGGTGCGAAAAGATCTTTACCAACGGTGAGAGCCGTACCCCCGGCCGCAACGCCTATCCCTACAAGCTCGACCTGCTCTTCAAGCGCGCCGAAAAGCAGCCGGCCAACCCGCGCGGCACCATCGGCATGGCGCGCTGCCTGAACACGTACGAAAACTTTCCGTTCTGGCACACGCTGCTGACGGGCTGCGATTTCCGGGTGTGTCTCTCGAGCAGCTCAGACTACGGACACTACGAACAAAGTGCCCGCATGGTGATGTCGGACAACATCTGTTTCCCGGCCAAACTGATGCACAGCCACATTCAGGAGCTCATCGACCGCAGGGTTGACCGCATATTTCTGCCTTTCGTCATCTTTGAACGCAGCCAGAAGGAGCAGAACAGCTATAACTGCCCCATCGTGACGGGCTACTCCGAGGTCATCAAAAGCGTGCAGGCCACCGACATCCCCATTGACTCGCCGGCCATTTCCTTCAAGGACAACCGCCTGCTTTACCGTCAGTGTCAAACCTACCTGAGCCGGCTGGGCGTGAGCGAGAGCGAAATCAAGCGGGCTTTCCGTCGGGCACTGGAGGCGCAGGATGCCTTCCAGCACGACCTGGTGGTGCACAATCAGGAAATTCTGCGCCAGGCCCGCCAATCAGGCCGCTTCGTGGTGATGCTGGCCGGCCGTCCATATCATGCAGACCCGCTGGTGCAGCACAAAATATCGGATCTTATTGCCCAAATGGGCGTAGACGTGATTACGGACGACCTGGTGCGCGAGGACGAGAGCCGAATCTCGGAGGTCCACTACCTGGCCCAGTGGACCTATCCCAACCGTATTCTGAAAGCCGCCCGCTGGTGCGGCCAACAGGATGCCGGCGTGCAGTTTGTTGAACTAACCTCCTTCGGCTGCGGCCCCGACGCTTTCCTGACCGACGAGGTGCGCGACCTGCTCATGCGCCACGGCAAACCGTTTACGCTGCTCAAAATGGACGACATCAACAACGTAGGCTCCATGAAGCTGCGCGTGCGCTCGCTCATCGAGAGCCTCAGGATTTCGCAGGCGCAACATGAGACACCGCAAACGGAACAAGCCTTCCGCACCGTGCCGGTTTACGGCGACGACTTCCGCGGACGCAAGATTCTGGTGCCCTACTTCACGCCGTTTCTCTCACCGCTCATTCCGGCCATTCTGCGTCGGGCGGGTTACGACGTGGATAACCTGCCGCTGAGCGACACCCGCTCGTGCGACTTCGGACTGAAATATGCCAACAACGAAGTGTGCTACCCCGCCACGCTGATTGTGGGCGACGTAATCCGCGCCTTCAAGAGCGGGCAGTACGACCCCGACCGCTGCGTGGTGGCCATGTCGCAGACGGGCGGACAGTGCCGCGCCAGCAACTACCTGGCCATCATCAAGAAGGCACTGGTGGACGCCGGCTACACGAACACGCCGGTCATCTCGCTGACCTTTGGCGGAACGGTGGACAGCGAGCAGCCGGGCTTCAAGATTAACTGGACCAAAATCCTGCCCGTTGCGCTCCGCGCGATACTCTACACCGACTGCCTCTCCAAGTTCTATTACGCCTCGGTGGTGCGCGAAAAACAGCCCGGACAGGCCCGCGAACTGACCGGGAAATATCTGAAAGAAGCCGAAGCCCGCATCCTGCAGAAACGCACCCGCGAGCTGCTGCCCCTGCTGGCCAGGGCCGCCGACGAGTTCAACGCCATTTGCCGCGACAAGACGTGTCCGCGTGTAGGCGTGGTGGGCGAAATTTTCCTGAAGTTCAACCCCTTTGCCCAGAAACATGCCACCGACTGGCTCTCGAAGCAGGGCATTGAAGTGGTGCCGTCGGTCATGACGGACTTCTTTACGCAAAGCTTCGTCAACCGAAAGATTCGCGTAGCCACCGACATCGAGAAGCGCGTGCTGCCGGAATTTCTCTACCGCCTGGGCTACAAGGCCGTGAGCAAACAGATTCAGAAGGCCAACCGCATGGCCGGCCGCTTCCGCTACTTCGTGCCGCTGAGCGACATTTTCGAGGAGGCCGAAGAGGCCCGCAAGGTCATTACCCTCAACGCGCAGTTTGGCGAGGGCTGGCTGCTGCCGGCCGAGGTGCTGGGCTATGCGCGCCAGGGCGTAAAGAACGTCATCAGCCTGCAGCCCTTCGGATGCATTGCCAACCATATCGTGTCGAAGGGCGTGGAAAAGCGCATCAAGCAGCTCTGCCCCGACTTGAACATGCTCTCACTCGACTTTGACAGCGGCGTAAGCGACGTGAACATCACCAACCGCATGCTGCTCTTTACCGACAATTTAAAATAACGGCCCATGCCCAGACGCAAAACCTTCAACGAAGCCGAAGCCCGCATCATTGCCGAGGCACAGGCCCTGTTTATCCAAAAGGGATATACCGAAACGAGTATGCGCGAAATTGCGGCGGCAGCCCAGATTAACCGCCCGGCCCTGCACTACCACTTCCGCACGAAAGACCGTATGTTCAGGGCCGTATTCGGCGCTACGCTGCAGAAACTGGCCCCCCAGGTCCTCTCCATCGTCATGAATCAGGACGAATCCATCGGCCACCGCACGGAAAAGGTGGTGGACACGTACTACGACCTGTTCCGGCAATGGCCGGACCTGCCCCTGTTTGTTGTCCGCGAAATCAACCGCGACGCCGACTTCCTGCTGCTCACCCTGCGCTCGCTACACACCAGAGCCGGATTCGGCAGCATCGTCAAGAGCCTGCAGCAGGAAATGGACGAGGGCCGGATACGCAAGGTGCCGCTCCGCATGGTGTTCCTGACGTTCTACAGCCTGCTGACGTTTCCGTTTCTGACCCGCGGGCTGAGCATGCGTATCCTGCGTAAGGAAAACGAGTCGTTCGACGACATCCTGAACGAATGGAAACCCAACATTACCCGACAGATGCAACACCTGCTCAGCCTGGAGCCCGCCGGCTGAAAATAAGCCGGAACCGGGCGGATAGTGCCGAAAAGTACCATTTTTGTGCCGATTTTGTCAGACGCGGAATCAGGAATAAGCCCGAATTTTGCAATTCCGTTCGGGCAACGACTATTATACAAATATCATATAGCGTATGACAAATTTGAATTTAATCAAAAGGTATTTAGTTTTTATTTCCGGCTTATACTTTCTGACCATGGGTATTGTGCTGATTGTTCACTCCGGCCTGGGTACGACCCCCATTTCGAGCCTCAACTACGTGTGCAGCATCAACACTCCGCTTACACTGGGCACATGGACCCTGCTGACCAACCTGATTATGATAGCCCTGCAGCTCTGGCTGGCCCGCGCGCCCTACGGCGGCCGCAAGGACGTGGCTGAAATCCTGCTGCAGATTCCGCTCTCGTTTGTTTTCTCCGCTTTCATCGACATCAACATGCAGCTCATGCAGCACGTCACTCCTCAGAACTACGCCATGTCGGCCGTACTGCTGCTTATGGGCTGCCTCTCGCAATCCGTTGGCGTGGTGCTCGAAATCAAGCCGCGCGTAGCCATGATGAGTGCCGAGGGACTGGTCAAATACATTGCCCGCCGCCGACAAAAGGAATTCGGCCACATTAAGGTAGGCGTTGACATCACCCTCGTAGCCCTGGCTGCCACCACTTCGCTGCTCTTCTCACACCGCATTGAGGGCATCCGTGAAGGCTCGGTAGTTGCCGCATGTCTGACCGGATTCATCGTCAGTTTCCTCAACCGCCACATCATGACGCGCCGCATGCTCTACCGCGTCATTCCTATACTGGCCCGCTAAACGGAGCCACCGGCGCAGAAAGAAAAAGACAGGAAGAAAACGGAATCAGGTCGGACCTTGTTGGATTAAGGTCCGACCTGATTCCGTTTTTCCGTCTCCTGCACCGCGGCAGGTCAGCTCCCGACAGTTTCGGGCTCCGCCTGACCGGCAGAAGAATCGGCTGTCTTGCTCTTTTCGCCGGCATTGAGCATACACAGGCCGGCTACCTGCTGCTCGAAATGCTCGCGGTCGCGCGCCATCTTGCGGATGGCGGTACGATAGTTGTAGATGGTCTGGGGCGAATAGAACAACAGGGTGGCAATGCGCGAGCTGTCGGAAATGCCCAGCCGCACGAGTGCAAAAATACGCAATTCGGTGCCCAATATCTCACCGCGCTTGGGACGCACCTCGCAACCGTCCGTGAGCAGTTGGTTGAAAGCCTCGATGAAATCGGGATAAAGCGTCAGGAATGCCGTATCAAAACGATAGAAAAAGTCGCGGGCATCGGTAGCCGAAAGGCGGGTCACGTTGTTCTGCTTGAGCAAATCCTCGCTCTGGTGGGCCTTTACCTTACGCTTCACCAGATTTTCATAACGGTTGAGCTTGTCGATATAAGCCGCGCAGAGTTCCAGAAAAAGACTGACATAATGCTCGCGCGAAAGATTGGTGTTCAGCAGCGACTGGTTGAGCACCCGCAACTGCTCATTGGCCTCCTCCAGCGCCTGCCGCTGAAGGCCCAGCTGCCGGAGCTGGCGGCGGATGTAGTACAGACTGACCAGCAAACCCACTACCAGAATGCTGATGCAAATGAGCATGCCCCGCAGCGACGTATTCTTCTGCTGCATCTCAACCTGATAGGCCTTGTAAATATCCGGGAACTTACGCGCAATTTCCAGCATGCGCAGGCGGTTGGAATTGAAAAACTTGGCATCCTCGAGCGAAATGCTCAAATACTGGTTGGCCCGGCTGGCCTCGCCGTTGTTCTGCTTGAAAATATAGAGGGCCAGCTCCTGCATGGCCAGATTCTCCTTCAGCGGACAGGTCATGTCGGAAATGGCCGCCCGAATCAGGTAGTGAAGATAAAGGTCGTAGTCGTCCAGCTGCTTATAGACCAGCGCCAGGCTGTAGGTCGTCATGGCATAAAGGCGGCGGTCGACACTCGTGCCCGCCAAAGCCTCCTTGAAATAGTCGGCCGCCTCACGATAACGCCCCTGCGTATAAATCTTCACTCCATATATATACTTGTAATAAGGCGTACCGGGCTGAAGCACCATCAGAAGCGAATCACGATAGGCGCGCTCCAGGCGGCTGTAAACCGGAGCATACACATCGTCGTCGGTATATTCGGCCCATTTGCCGTAGGCCCACTCACAGGCAATGAAATAATCCGTACGCAACTTAGGCGACAGCCGGGCCGCATCGATACTCTGCAAAACATTGACCGACTCACTGAAATAGCCGGCCGTGGTAAGCATGAAGCTGCGGTGGATCTTGCTCTCAAGCAAGTAATGACGGCTTCCCACCTGACGGGCCAACTGGGCCTGCAGGTTAATGTATTTCATGGCCGAATCAAATCGGTAAGTATGATATTCCTCATAAATCTTGTTGGTAATGAGCAATTTGCGCCGCACGTCGTCGGTAGCATGCAGAGCCTTCACCCAATGGGCTATGCGCCTCTCCTTCTGCTGCGAGAAGTAGGACCTCAGCCGTATGGTGTCGTCAAGCGGACGGAATATGTCATTCCAACCCCGCGCCGCCCTCATTCCCGACACGCCTGCCCACAAACACAAAACCACATATAGCCATTTCATATCATCAAGTGTTGTTAAGTACTGAAAAAATGTGTTTTCTGCAAATATACAAATAGTCTTTGAGATATTTGTCATTCTACTTTGAATACCCTAAGATAAAATAGTAAATATCTGATTATAAATGGTTTGTATTTTAATATTTTCTACTTTCATCTACTTTCCGTTTACTTTGGCATACACCCGTCGGAAATACGATATAATTTTGCGATGCAGTCAGGCAGAAACCGCGGCCTGCGCCACAAAACATTACGAACAACAGTCACAAATTAATCTATATAATCAGTATTATGAAACGTTATTATTATACACCATCCATCCTGGCTTTGCTATTGAGTGCCGCTCCGGCCTTTGCCGACGATGCCGACACCACAGCCACCAAAAAGGCAGCCGGCAGCGAACGCAACGTAATGCTCAACGCGTCGGACGCCAACAAACCCCGCGAAATACAAATCGGTCTGCCCAGCGAGGACGTTACCGTGTACGAAAACGGCCTGCCCGCCGTATATTCCTCATCCGTGCATAAACTTCAGGCACACTGGCGCAACGACGCCAGCCTGGGCGAGGTGGGACTGATGACGCCATCGCAGTCGGCCATCGAGACCGGTAACATTGCCTACTCCGTCAACTCGCTCACGCGCCTGGGACAAAAGGAGTTTAAGGGCATCCTGAACTACCGCGCCAACCACTACGGCATGCAGCAGTTCGACCTGAACCTCTCGGGCGGCATCGGCGACCACTGGCTCTACACGGCCAGCGTGTACCAGAACTTCGACCCGGGCTACTTTGACGTGAAGTTCGACAACTTTTTCGACCGCACACAGATTTACCACGGCGGCCTGACCCGGCTCTTCAACAACAACCGCGGCAAGGTGAGCCTGCTTTATAAATTTGCCCGTAACAGCAACCCGGGCAACATGCTCAACGCCGCCCCGTTCATCTACGTAGGTGACGGCTCGGTGAAGGAATTTCCGGGATTCGCGCTCGGAACAGCCTCATACGGCCCCAAAACGGGTACGGTACGCTACATGGACATTATGGACGGCAAGATGAAAACCGGCGACCTGGCCGACCTCTCGGAAAGCTACTCGCACGAAGTCACCTTGCTGACGGACTACACCTTCAACAACGGACTGAAGTGGAACCTCGACATGAAATACATGAACGCCCCCAAGGCCGACTACGTGGACTTTGGCGGCAGTACCATTTCGGAAGTTGACGCCAGCGCCGGCTACCTGCACCCCGACGGCACCCCGTTTGAGGGATACATTGACGGCCGACGCACGTGGCTGCACTTCGGTAAGGTGCAGAACTTCCTGGTAACCTCTGAGCTGGAGAAGCAGATCAAGAACCACGGCCTCCGCCTCGGACTGAACGAATGGTACTATCACTTGGACTACCACTCTTCATCACTGCAATGGACCGGCTCCGTACAGGAATATCCCGAAATCCTGATTGGCCCGGACGGCGAGCAGTTCCGCGGCTTCAACGAGCTTAGCCCGGAATACACCGTGGGTATGGAAAACAAGCTGGCGCTCTACCTGACCGACAACTGGCAGATTAACCGCAAGCTCAACCTGTATTACGGCGGCCGCGTAGAATACTACCGCATGTCGGCCGACCAGATACCGTACGCCCGCTATTCCGGATTCTACATCGGCGATACGCATACCTACGACGTTACGGATGCCAACGGCAACGTCATCGGAGCCAACACGGTGACCATTGAACCGCATCGCGTAACGAAAAACAAAATCAACTATGCCGCTACCGTACAGCTGACCTACAACGTGGGCCGCGGCTTCGGACTGACGGCCGACGGAACCGTAGCCACCCGCTTCCCGCGCATCAACGAATACGCCGGAACAGGTCCTACCGAAGAGCAGTATAAACGCGTAACCATCCCCCTGATTCGTGGAGGACTCTTCTACAAGAACAGCTGGCTGGACCTGACGTCCATGGTCACCTACATTGCCAAATCGAACAACATCGACCAGCAGAACATCACCAAGCCCGGAACCACCGAGTCAAAGACAACTCTGCTGATTTATAACATCCAGACCCTGGGCTGGACCACCACGGCCGAAATCGACCCGTTCAAGGGCTTCCACCTGCACGCCCTCTTTACTTACCAGCGCCCGAAGTACAACAACTACAAGGCCACGGTAACCTTTAACGACGGCAGCACCCAGACACTGAATGCCAACGGCAACATCGTGCAGAGCATCCCGCAGATTCTCGTAGAGCTCGACCCGAGCTACAACATCACCGACGATATCCGCCTGTGGCTGAGCTTCCGCTACTTCGGCAAAACCTATGCCAACCTGACTGACGCGCTCTACTTCAACGGCCACTGGGAAACCTTTGGCGGTGTGACCTGGAACGTCAACAAGCACTGGACTCTGGGCGCCAGCGTCGTCAACTTCCTGAACCAGAAGGGCGCCAGCGGAACCATCAGCGGTGCCGAGCTGATTTCAAAGGACGAAGCCTCAAGATTCAACAACAAATACATGAGCGGAAGCTACCTGCGTCCGTTTACGGTTGAGTTCTCGGCCAGCCTGAAGTTTTAAGATGAACAGATAAAGCCATTCCATCCGGGCAGGACGGCCACAGGGCCGACACGAACCGAGGCCGTCCTGCTTATTTACCTACTAACCCTGAAAATTATTGATTCGCTAATCTAAAATTACTATGAACAAAAAAATAATGACTTCATTATGCGCACTGGCTCTGGTGGCCGGCGCCGGAAATGCGGCCGAAAAGAAAATCATCCGCGTCTCCACCAATCATACCGACCTAATACTGCAGGTAGGTGACAACGGACGTCTCTATCAGACTTACCTGGGCGACAAGCTGCGCCACGAACAGGAACTCAGCCAGATGAACTGGGCCATACATGCCGGCTCTGACGGCAGCGTCACCAAACGCGGCTGGGAAGTGTACAGCTGCTCGGGCAATGAGGACTACTTTGAGCCGGCTCTGGGCATTACGCACGCCGACGGTAACCCCACCACCTACCTCTACTACGTTTCGTCGAGCACCAAATCGGTAGCCGGCGGCACAGAAACCACCATCAATCTGAAAGACGACAAATACCCCGTCAGCGTAACGCTCCACTACGTGGCCTACCCGCAGGAAGACGTCATCAAGACCTGGAGCGAAATCAGTCATCAGGAGAAGAAGCCCATCAAGCTCTCGGCCTACGCCTCCACGATGCTCTACTTCAGCAACGCTTCCTACTACCTGACGGAGTTCAGCAGCGACTGGGCGCGCGAAGCGCAAATGTCGAGCCAGCAGCTCCAGTTCGGCAAAAAAGTCATCGACACCAAACTCGGCAGCCGCGCCGCCATGCATACGCACCCCTTCTTCGAGCTCGGACTCGACCAGCCGGTGCAGGAAAACCAGGGCCAGGTGCTCATGGGTACCCTGGGCTGGACGGGCAACTTCCGCTTCACCTTTGAGGTGGACAACGTAGGCAACCTGCGCGTCATTCCCGCCATCAACCCCTACGCCTCACTCTACGAGCTGAAGGCCGGCGAGGTATTCACCACCCCCGAGTTCATCTTCACCCTCAGCAACCAGGGTACGGGCCAGGGCTCACGCAACCTGCACAACTGGGCGCGCCTCTATCAGCTCAAAAACGGTCAGGGCACCCGCATGACCCTGCTGAACAACTGGGAGAACACGGGCTTTGACTTCGACCAGGACAAACTGGCCGAACTCATGAAAGAGGCCAAGCACCTGGGCGTTGACATGTTCCTGCTGGACGACGGATGGTTCGGCAACAAATACCCGCGCAAGGACGACCACGCCGGTCTCGGCGACTGGGAGGCCACCAAGGCCAAACTGCCCGGCGGCGTACCCGCACTGGTCAAGGCTGCCAAGGAAGCCGGCGTGAAGTTCGGTATCTGGATTGAGCCGGAAATGGTGAACCCCAAGAGCGAACTCTTCGAGAAACACCCCGACTGGGCCATCCGCCTGCCGAACCGCGAGACCTACTACTACCGCAACCAGCTCGTGCTGGACCTCAGCAACCCCGAGGTGCAGGACTACGTGTACGGCGTGGTAGAGAAAATCATGAAGGAGAACCCCGACATTGCCTTCTTCAAATGGGACTGCAACAGCCCGATTACCAACATCTACTCACCCTATCTGAAAGACCGCCAGAACCAGCTCTATATTGAACACACGAAGGGAGTGTACAACGTGTTCCGCCGCGTCAAGGAGAACTACCCCAACGTACCCATCATGGTATGCTCCGGCGGTGGCGCCCGCTGCGACTACGAAATCCTGAAATACGGCGACGAGTTCTGGTGCAGCGACAACACCGACCCCGTAGAGCGTGTCTACATCCAATGGGGCTTCTCACAGTTCTTCCCGGCCAAGGCCATGTGTGCCCACGTAACCAGCTGGAACAAGAACACCTCCATCAAGTTCCGCACCGACGTGGCCTCCATGTGCAAACTGGGCTTCGACATCGGTCTGAAAGGCATGTCGGCCGACGAACTGACCTACTGCCAGCAGGCCGTGGCCAACTGGAAACGCCTGCAGCCGGCCATCATGGACGGAGAGCAGTACCGCCTCGTATCGCCCTACCAGACCAACCACATGGCCGTCAACTACGTCAGCTCCGACAAAGCCAAAGCCGTACTCTTTGCCTACGACGTGCATCCGCGCTTCCAGGAAAAGCTTCTCAACGTGAAGCTGCAGGGCCTCGACCCCGACAAGATGTACCGCGTGGAGGAAATCAACCTGATGCCGAACACCGCCTCCACTCTCGAGGCCAACGGCAAGACCTTCTCGGGCGACTACCTGATGAAAGTAGGCCTCAGCGTTTTCAGCTGCAACTCCACCGAGAGCCACGTGGTTGAACTCACAGCCGAATAACAACCGACGGCGTACATCTCTCCGCCGCGCATAAACGGTCTGACGACCAACCATACAAAAAAATAAGTAGTTTTTACTTGAGGGATGATTGTTCATGATTAACAGCAAGCCGGACTGCACCGCGAGGTGCGGCCCGGCTTTTTTTCATGACGTCCCGCCGGACTGGAACAGGGTCGGACCCTGTACCGAAAAAGTCCGACCCTGTCCGTTTTTCCCGCCGGGCCGTATTTTTTCCGAGCCACCCCGAGGCGGCCGGACCGGCACGGCCACTTCCCGCCCGGCGCGAACCGCTCTCCGCCCCGCCTCCGGCCACTGGCCGCACACTTTTTTCAGTCAAAAACCACCGTATAAAAAAAATATAAGTATCTTTGCCCTATCACGCAGACTATTAAGTCCAGAAAAACCGATATGACCACAACACCCGGCTCCAGCCTATGGCTGACGGAAACGGTGGATGCCCTGTCGGACATCACCGATATCCGGCGTTTCTTCCATCGTCACCGCTCCGGCGACCCCCTGCCCTCAGGGCGCAAGCTCAAGGAGGTGATGGAACTGTGCCGTGCGGTACTGTTTCCAGGATACTTCGGGCAGTCGGATCTCGACTCCCAGCTGGCTCCCTACCACATCGGCGTAGCCCTGGAGCGCCTCCACAAGCTGCTGACCCGCCAGATTGAGGCGGGCCTGCTCTTCCTGGCCGACGACGACAGCCTGGCCGGTCTGCCCATCAGCCGTACGGACGCCGCCACGGTGAGCCAGCTCTTCATCAAGCGCCTGCCCATGGTGCGCAAGCTGCTGGCCTCCGACGTCGAGGCAGCCTATCTGGGCGATCCCGCGGCACAGACCTACAGCGAGGTCATCAGCTGCTACCCCGCCATCCGCGCGCTGACCAACTACCGCCTGGCCCATGAGCTCCACCGCCTGAACGTGCCGCTCATTCCACGCATCCTCACCGAGATGGCCCACTCCGAAACGGGTATCGACATTCATCCGGCCGCCCAAATCGGGCCGAGCTTCACCATCGACCACGGCACGGGCGTGGTGATAGGAGCTACCAGCATAATAGGCGACAACGTGAAGCTATACCAGGGCGTTACGCTCGGAGCACGCAGCTTCCCGCTCGACGAGAACGGCAACCCTATCAAAAACATACCGCGACACCCTATACTCGAGGACGACGTGATAGTCTATTCGAACGCCTCCATACTGGGACGCATAAGGATAGGCAAAGGTGCCGTAATAGGCGGTAACATATGGGTTACCGAAGACGTGCCGCCCGGAGCACGTATCCAACAACACAGAAACTCTCCCAAACAAAATTAATGGAACAAGAATTCGAACTCATTGCCAAAACCTTCCAAGGTCTTGAAGAGGTTCTGGCAGGCGAGCTAACTGAAATAGGCGCGAACAATATTCAGATAGGACGCAGAATGGTGTCGTTTACCGGCACACGTGAAACAATGTATCGCGCCAACTATGCCTTGCGCACCGCAATACGCATACTCAAACCACTGAAGCATTTTAAGGCAACCACGGCCGACGAGGTGTACGACGCAGTTAAGAATTACGACTGGGCTTCAATGCTCGACCTTAAAACCACGTTTGCCGTCGATTCGGTGGTGTACTCCGAAAATTTCCGATACTCCAAGTTCGTGGCCTACAAGGTGAAGGACGCCATTGTCGACTACTTTCGCGAAAAGGCAGGCCAACGCCCTAATATCAGCGTAACAAATCCCGGAATACGATTCCACATACATATCTCCGACGATGACTGTACCCTTTCGCTCGACTCCTCGGGCGAGAGCCTGCACAAGCGTGGCTGGCGCACGGCTACCGTGGACGCACCGATGAACGAGATACTCGCCGCCGGGCTGGTAATGCTTACCGGTTGGAAAGGCGATTGCGACTTTATCGACCCCATGTGCGGCTCGGGAACCATAGCAATAGAAGCCTGCATGCTGGCACGCAACATTGCGCCCGGGCGCTTCCGCAGCGAATTTGCCTTTGAGAAATGGCCCGACTTCAACGCCGACATGTTCGACGCAGTTAAAAAAGACTGCGACAAGGAACGCCCCTTCGAACACATGGTATATGCCTATGATGTAGACCCTAAAGCCGTTGCCGCAACCAAAGCAAACGTCGAAGCCGCAGGGCTGGACAAGATTTCGCTATAGCGTGCGCCGATTTCCGCAACTTCACACAGCCCGCCGAAAAGGCGCTAATGGTGATAAATCCGCCATACGGAGTAAGAATTTCACCGGCAAACCTGCTTGGTTTGTACAGGATGATTGGCGAACGCCTGAAGCACCAGTTTACAGGCAACGAGGCATGGATTATATCAAACCACGAGGAATGCTTCGACAGCATAGGATTGAAACCAAGCATTAAAATCCCTCTTTACAACGGTTCGCTCGACTGCCAGTTCCAGAAATACCAGATATTCGACGGAAAACTGAACGACTTCCGCCGAAGCGGAAAAGAACTCAAGAGCGAAGAGGAGCGCAGAACCATGGCCGAGAAACATCGTTTCAAGGAGAACCGCGAGTTCAAAAAGAAAATCGACGCGGCTTCCGAAGAAGATTACGGGGATATACCCGACTATGTAGTGCGCAAGCACCTGGAGTTCGAAGCACGCAGAAATGAACGCGATTCACGCGACAGGCGTAATAAATATAATGTGCGTGACGCCGAAAGCCGAGGCGGCGACTTTAAAAGGAAAGGAGACCGCTTTGAAAGGAAAGCAGGATATTCCGAACGCAACGGAGATTACTCCGGCAGGAACTTTGCCGAGGGGAAAAAAGACTTCCCGCGTGGTGCACGCCCCGCCAGAAAGAACCGCGACGGGCGGGGGCGGTCGGACAATGATTCGAAAGGAAAACGTTATGGCAGATAAGAAATTTTTAATCCCGGTAATAGTTTGCATGTTACTGACAACGGCGGTTTCAGCACAGAAAAAATCATTCACGCTCGACGACCTTTTGTCGGGCGGCGAGACATTCTGGAACCTGCAGCCCAAAAACATTTACACAGCCTGGTGGGGAGACTGCCTTGTAAGGCTCGACGCTTCGCAGTGTACGGCAATCAGCAACGCAAAAGGCAAGAAGAACAAAAAGGAAGAGATACTTTTTACGCTCGAGCAGATAAACGCCAGTGCCGGAATGGAAGGCGAAAAAGTAAGAAGCCTGTATTACGCTTCGTTTGACTCGCCGGGAAAAACAGAAGTGACGCTCAAAACCTCAAAGCACCGTGTAATCATCGACTGGAAGGAAGGGCGCGTAATCCGCAAGCAGCCGCTCGTGCCGCAGTCTGTTGCAAACGACTACAACCCTGCTTCGGGCAATGAAGCATACGTACTTAAAAACAATTTGTATGTTATTACCGCCGCGGGGAAGGTACACCAGCTTTCGCACGACGGTTCTACAGACCTCGTATATGGACAGTCAGTGCACCGAGATGAGTTCGGCATACGCAAAGGTACGTTCTGGAGCCCGCAGGGAAACCGCCTTGCGTTCTACAAAATGGACCAAAGCATGGTTACAGACTATCCGCTGGTGGATGTAACGCCTCTGTGCGCCGACAATTGCAAGGACTCGGCCGGTGTGTCGCGCATAGCAAAACTCACACCTATCAAATACCCGATGGCCGGCGAGACGAGCCACAAGGTGTACGTAGGTGTGTTCGACGTGCTTTCGGGAAAGACGGTTTACCTGAAGACCGCCGACCCTACAGACCGTTACTTTACCAACATAAGCTGGTCGCCCGATGAGAAAACCGTTTATGTTTTCGAGCTTAACCGCGACCAGAACCACATGGAACTCATGGCTTACGACGCTGTTTCGGGCGAATGCCTCGGCAAGCTGTTCGAGGAGAAGCACCCCAAGTACGTGGAGCCGCAGAATCCGCTCGTTTTCCTGCCTTGGGACGACAGGAAGTTCGTGTTCCAGAGCCAGCGCGACGGTTTCAATCACCTTTACCTTTACGATCTCGACAGCAAGGAAACATCGCAACTCACGAAGGGCAACTTCGTTGTTACGGAATTCGTAGGGTTCGACAGCGCTTCGAAGAACATTATTTTTATTTCCAACGAGTGCTCGCCTATACAGTACAACACTTACTCGCTAAACCTCAAGACGCTTCGCCGCACGCTTCTCGACGACGGCACCGGTGTTCACTCCGCCGGGCTTTCGGCGTCGGGACGTTATGTGCTCGACCGCTATTCTTCGCCTTCCGTTCCGCGGAGCATTAATATCATAGATACGCGCAGCGGCAAGAGGGAGAACATACTTACGGCCGAAGACCCGTGGAAGGAATACAACGTGCCCGAGATAACATGCGGCACCATTAAAGCCGCCGACGGCACAACCGACCTGTACTACCGCATGGTCAAGCCCGTGGACTTTGACGCAAATAAAAAATATCCTGCCGTTGTGTATGTTTATGGCGGGCCGCACGCGCGTAATGTCACGGCGGCGCGCAATTACCTTACGCGCGGCTGGGAGATTTATATGGCACAGAAAGGATACCTCGTGTTTATCCTCGACAATCGCGGAAGCGAGCACCGCGGCCTCGAGTTTGAGAACGTCACGTTCCGCCACCTCGGAGTGGAGGAAATGAAAGACCAGATAAAAGGCGTGGAATTTCTCAAGTCGCTGCCCTATGTGGACGGCTCTAAGCTCGGTGTGCACGGCTGGAGCTATGGCGGCGTCATGACCATAAACCTAATGCTCACTTATCCCGACGTGTTCAAGGTAGGAGTGGCCGGCGGGCCGGGAATCGACTGGAAGTATTACGAGGTGATGTACGGCGAGCGGTATATGGACACGCCGCAGCAGAATCCCGACGGTTACCGCGAATGCAGCTTGCTCAACAAGGCCGGAAACCTCAAGGGGCGCTTGCAGATTATTAACGGCCTTAACGACCCGACGTGCGTTCCGCAGCATACGTTTTCGTTCCTCAGGGCTTGCGAGGACGCGGGCACACAGCCCGATTACTTCACCTATCCCGGCGACGGGCACAATATGATGGGCAAGGATATGGTGCACCTTCATGAGCGTATTACGCGCTATTTTACCGATTACCTGAAATAAAATTCCCGAGCATGCCGCGCGGCTGCGCGGGATAAGAATTAAACATTTTGATGTCACGGCTTGCTTTCACAAAACGGTTTGAGTTTTTTGCCGAAGCAAGCCGTGCTTTTTTGTCCTGTCGGGCGGCAGGCCTGTTAACGTGATTATGGATACCGCCCGCATACACTTCTCTAATCGCGACATACTGCTGCTGTTCCTGCCGATAGCGGGCGAGTTGCTGCTGCATTACACCGTGGGCATTGTCGACTCCATTATGGTGGCCAGCGTTGGCGAGGCTGCCGTTTCGGGCGTGTCGTTGATGGACTTCGTTATTTCCTTTTTCAACAGTCTGCTTACGGCCCTTGCCGTAGGCGGAACGGTGGTGATAGGGCAGTATCTCGGCAATGCCGACCGCCTGCGTGCGGCCGACGCGGCGGTTCAGATGGTGCTGCTCATGGCTTTGGCGGGCACGCTGCTGGCTTTGGCGGCCTATGCCTTGCAGCCTTTCATCACCGGACGGCTTTTCGGCGACCTTGCGCCCGACGTGCGTCGACATGCCGACGTGTATTTCGGAATCCTCGCGGCTTCGCTCCCTTTTATGGGTGTTTACAGCGCAGGCGCGGCGGTTTTCCGCTCGATAGGCAACACCGTTTTGCCGCTCAGGATAATGATATTGGCCAATGTGTTGAACGTGGCGGGCAACGCCGTGCTTATATATGGCTTCGATATGGAGACCGAAGGCATTGCCTTGCCCACCCTTGCCGTCCGCGTGCTCTCGGCCGCGGCCATATTGTTGCTGCTCGCCGTTCATGCGCGCAGGCGCGGTGTCGTTCCGCGCTTCAGGGTCAGCATGGGCATTGCGCGCAGCTTTTTCGTCGTTGGAGTGCCTTATAGTTTCGAAAACGGCATGTTCTATCTCGGC
>ERZ779643.1335-NODE-1335-length-17240-cov-2.205354_pt1 | contig 17240 bp, 17 predicted proteins | sample MGYA00511564_ERZ779643 | MGnify/ENA primary metagenome ERZ779643 (study PRJEB29588, sample SAMEA2147114) | human gut metagenome | biome: human gut; feature: human-associated habitat; material: faeces | place: Denmark | collected 2008/2010 ... | reverse complement strand
TCAAGACAGCTGATTATTTCACTGCACATTTCACAGGTTGAAGACGCCGAGGGTTCGTGACAGAACACAAGAGCGTTGTTTATGTAATCAACCGCCTTTCTGTGGTGGTCGATAATGATAACCTTTTTACATTTTTCGTAGAGCTCCGTACTTTCAAGAGAACGCTTTAGGTGCGTATCAACTATGATAAGAAGCGACTTCTGGGTAAGTCCCGAAAGAGCGGCTTCGGGAGAAATGAATATATCGGTGTCGAGTTTTTCATCAGTATATTCAATGAGCTGTTTTGCCATTGAGGTTTCTCGGTTAATGACAACCTTTGAATAACGCTTGAAAGTTTTCTCCATTATGCATTGAAGTCCGATTGCCGCACCTACGCAGTCAAGGTCGGAAAACTTGTGTCCCATAATAAAGATCTTGTCGCAGTCGGCAACAACACGGCTGATTGCGTTTGCAATAACTCTCATACGCACCTTGCTTGCCTTTTCCGCTGCGGCAACCTTTCCGCCGAAGAACTCGTATGTATTGTCTTTTTTAATGACAGCAACCTGATCGCCGCCTCTGCCCAGTGCCATTTCAAGGGCTTTCCTTGCGTTGAGCTCGCTCTCTTTGATGTTATTATAACCTCGGCAAAGACCTACGGAGATTGACGCACTGTGGTTGTTTATCGTGATTCCTCGGATAGTTTTAAGAATCGGAAACTTATCGGCTGCCATTTTTTCAACATCGGCATCTCTGAAAATTATCATATAACGGTTGTTGCCGATTTTTTTGTAAAGAGCCGAATACTGCTCAGCCCACTTTTGCAGGCAAACCTCAATATCGAGCATTGCCTCGGAAAACGACTCGTCCGAGTTATCGGAAAAGTCCTCTGCATTGTCAAAAACGGCAATCGCAACGCACGGCTTGGAAGCAAGATATTCCCTTGTAATCTGCTTGTAATAGGTGTTTTCGATAAATTCACAGACAGCACCCTCGCCTGTAGGACGGCAATAAACCGTGTATTCTCTGCCGTCAATGGCAACATCACAGCCCTCACCCTTTTTCAGACAGTCAATTTCTTTTCCCGAAAGGTAGGCTTTGATATTATCGCCCTCTGCACCCTTTCCGCCGCACATAGCCTTGCGGAATCGTGAATTGCACCATACAATGTCACCCTGTCTGCCTATAACGGCAACAGGGCAACTGAATTTTTCAAGGTAATCTTCGTTAATACCCTTTATACTTCCGACTATATTTTTTACCGTACTTTTTACATAGCTTGTAAATCGCAATGAAGTTATAAGCACAACGGCTAAGGAAAGAACAGACACACCGAGTTCGATATAGAACACAACAGGCGAATAGTCATAGCTGACAACAGCCATGGCAAACATTATCACCGAAAAAATTATGAACCACGGTGTAAGCGTCCAATTTCTTTTTCTCATGTCAAACCTCTGTTAATAACAAAATAGCAAAAAATAAATCAGCGAATAAAACTTAAACCTCCTGAAGAATAGGAAGAATCATCGGAGCTCTCCTTGTACGCTGACCGATAAGTTTTGAAACATCATCCTTGATTCTGTTCTTAATAATGCCCCATTCGTGAACATTATTCTCTGCACAATCCTCAAGAATTGCAAGAGCGGTCTGCTTGACCTCTTCAAGAAGTCTTTCGCTCTCACGAACATATACAAATCCTCTTGAAACAATATCCGGTCCGGAAACCACGACATTATTTTCGCAGTCCAGTGCAACGACAACGATCAGAATACCGTCTTCCGCCAGATGCTGTCTGTCGCGAAGAACGATATTTCCGACATCACCAACACCCAGTCCGTCTACCAGAATATCACCAACCGGTACCTTACCGGAAACCTTTGCTTCCCCATCGTTAAATTCCAGCACATCGCCCGACTGCAGAATGAAAATATGATCCTTTGGAATTCCGAGCTCTTCTGCAAGCTTTGCCTGCGCACGCAGATGCTTATACTCTCCATGAACCGGAATCGCATATTTCGGATGTACCAGAGAATAAATCAGCTTGATTTCTTCCTGACAGGCATGTCCGGATACATGCACATCCTGGAAAATCACATCTGCTCCCTTTAACAGAAGTTCGTTGATGACATTGGTTACTGCCTTTTCATTACCCGGAATCGGATGGGAAGAAAAGATGACCGTATCCTTAGGTCCGATCGAAATCTTCCGGTGATTGTCCTCTGCCATACGGCTTAAGGCCGCCATACTTTCACCCTGGCTTCCTGTCGTAATAATAACGGTCTTTTCATCCGGATAATTCTTCAGCATTTCTATATCAATTAAGGTGTTTTCAGGAATATTCAGATACCCAAGGTTCGTTGCCGTCTCGATGATATTCACCATACTGCGGCCTTCCACGACTACCTTTCTTCCAAATTTGTAGGCAGAATTAATGATCTGCTGCACACGGTCTACGTTCGATGCAAACGTTGCAATGATGATTCGTGTATTTTTATGCTCTTCAAAAAGCGTATCAAATGTTCTTCCGACCGTCCGCTCCGATGGCGTAAAGCCTGTCCGCTCTGCATTCGTAGAATCGCACATCAATGCCAGTACACCCTTTTTACCAATCTCGGCAAAGCGCTGTAAATCGATGGAATCTCCGAATACCGGTGTGTAATCCACCTTGAAATCTCCGGTATGCACAATAATCCCTGCCGGGGAATAAATGGCCAGTGCTGCAGCATCCACGATACTGTGATTCGTCTTAATAAATTCAATACGGAACTGTCCAAGAATAATGGACTGTCCGAACTTCACAACCTTACGCTTCGTTATCCCTAAAAGCTCATGCTCTTTGAGCTTGTTTTCAATGATTCCCATTGTCAGCTTCGTCGCATAAACAGGAACATTAATATCCTTCAGGATATAGGGAAGTGCCCCGATATGATCCTCATGTCCGTGAGTAATCATAAAGCCCTTCACCTTATCAATGTTATTCTTTAAATAGGTCACATCCGGAATTACCAGGTCAATGCCCAGCATATCGTCCTCCGGAAAGGACAGACCGCAGTCAACTACAATAATACTGTCTTCGTACTCAAAGGCAGTAATGTTCATTCCGATCTGTTCCAGGCCTCCAAGGGGAATTACCTTGAGACTGGAGACAGATTCTGTCTGTTTTTTCTTCAATCAGTTTTACCTCCACATTCTTTACAGCACATGCAGAGTTTCACCCATGATTCATAATCCGGACCTGCCGTTATATCAAATAAGGATGGCGGTTTCCTTTGCTGTCTTCTGCATCTCCGATCCCGCAGCAAACAAATCCGTCCTCCGGATAAATGAATCCATCCGATGTAACTCCCGCAATTACTGTATGGTTTATAATTTAAAGCTTACAGCTCTTCACCGTCGGTTAAAGATACGTCCTCTAACAGATTCTCAAATACATCTGCTACAGCACGCAGTTCTGTTTCATCTTCCACGATTTCATAAATAGTATCACCATCCCTGCTTCCGGTGATTTCTTTTAAAATCAGTGCTTCGCCGTCACCCTCTTCTTCCTCGGTAACTAAAATATAAGGATGTCCGAAAAGCTTCGTCTGTTCCAGCACATAAAATTCTGCTGTTTCATTGGTATCCAGTGTAAATGTAATCTTCTCCACAATACTTCCCCTGTTTAATCTTCTTTCTTTTTCATTGCCTGCCGGTCAAGATATCCCTGTAAAATCAGCGTTGCAGCAATCATATCCACATATTCCTTCCGGTGTTCCCGGCGTACTCCTGCTTCCATCATCGTCTTATCTGCGGTTACGGTTGTTAATCTTTCATCGAAGGTATGTACCGGAAGCCCTGTTCTGCGCTCTAACTTCTCCTTAAATTCCAGGGTTGCTTCAACCCGGGGACCCATGGTGTCGTTCATATTCTTCGGAAGCCCCAAAACAATTTCCGTAACCTCGTATTCTTCGATCAGCTCCTCAATCCGTGCCAGTGTCTGGCGGAGCTTATTCTCATCCTTACGGCGGATAATCTCAATTCCCTGTGCGGTAATCCGCATGGCATCACTGATGGCAACCCCTACTGTTTTGGATCCATAATCCAATCCCATAATTCGCATATTACTCGTCCTTGCTCCAATGATTGTTCTTAATATAAGCCGTCAGCATTTCTTCTACCAGCTCATCTCTCTCCAATTTCATGATCAGGCTTCTGGCATTCCTATGACTGGTAATATATGTAGGATCTCCGGACATAATGTATCCCACGATCTGATTCACCGGATTGTATCCCTTCTCAACAAGAGCCTCATATACTTCCTGCAATACAAGCCTTACGCTGTTATTATCCTTTTCAACACAAAAAAACTGTGTATTTCCTAAATCCTGCATCTTACACCTCTCCATAAGTTTACACTCTTTTCCATATTAAACCATTTAACTGGAAAATACAAGAAGGATGTCCGGTTTTAGAAACTCCCTGATCACTCCTTTTTGAATGGTTCCCGACAAATCCTCCTTCGTTTTCAGGGCAATCCGGATATATTCCCTGGTATAACCGGTCTGGTAACGCACCCCGTCAATCACCATCTCTTCCTCTAACAGATATTCTACCTGTTTTCCTATGTAGGACTTCCGGAACGCATGGCTGTTCTGCGTATGAAGTTCTGAAAGGCGGTCACTCCGCACGCTCTTTACTTCCTCCGGAATCTGTCCCTGCATGATGGCCGCTGGAGTGCCCTTTCTCTTCGAATATTTAAAGATATGGGTTTCATAGAACCGGATTTTCTTAAGGAATTCCACCGTCTGCATAAATTCTTCTTCCGTTTCCTGCGGGAAACCAACAATTACGTCCGTGGTAATTGCCGGTTTATCAAAAAATTTCCGAAGGATCTCTACCTTCTCGTAATATTCCCCGGTTGTGTACTTTCTATTCATACGTTGAAGCACAGAATCGCATCCGCTCTGTAGGGACAGGTGAAAATGAGGACACAGCTTCTCACACTGCGACAGCTCCTTTGCAAACTCCTCTGTAATAATACGCGGCTCCAGCGATCCCAGACGGATCCGGCGCACTCCCTCCACAGCATTCACAGCCCGGATCAGTTCACCCAGTCTGCTTTTTGTAAAATCATTCCCCTTTTCCATCCCATAGGAGCTTAAGTGAATCCCTGTAAGAACAATCTCCTGATATCCATTTGCAGTCAGTTCCCGCACTTCTTTCAATATTTCCTCCATTGCCCGGTAACGGATCCGGCCTCTGGCATACGGAATGATACAATAGGAACAGAACTGGTTACAGCCATCCTGTACCTTTAAGAATGCACGGGTATGCTCTGCCGTATGGGAAAGCTGCATGTCCTCATATTCATCGGTATGATTAATATCTATGATATTTCTTTCCGAGAAAGACTTCTTTTCTTCAATTGTAAAGGACTCCCCCTCCTGCTCACTGCGGCGCAAGTACTCCTCGATGATCTCGACAAGATCTTTTTTCCGGTTATTTCCAATAGCAATATCGATACTCAGATCCTGCAATACCTCTTCTGTACTTATCTGTACATAACATCCAACCGCAACCACGACTGCATCCGGATTCATCTTCTTCGCACGGTGGATCATCTGGCGGCTTTTCCGGTCTGCCATGTTGGTTACAGAGCAGGTATTAATGATGTAAATATCTGCTTTTGTATCAAAAGGTACAACAATATAACCTCTTTCCTGTAAATTTTGTTGCATATAGTCCATTTCGTAGCCATTTACCTTACATCCCAAATTATGAAATGCTACACTTTTCATAGTATTATCCATTAATTTTGTCCTTTTTTAGCATTGACTTTTCCAGTTTCACCCATTACTATAATAACAGAAGGTATGAAAACAAGGAGGTAATTCAGAAATGAAAACAATTCAAATTTCTTTAAATTCTATCGACAAAGTAAAATCTTTTGTAAATGATATTACAAAGTTTGATTATGACTTTGACTTAGTATCCGGCAGATACGTTATCGACGCTAAGTCTATCATGGGTATCTTCAGTCTTGATCTTTCCAGACCGATTGATCTGAACATCCATGCAGAAGAGAACGTTGATGAGGTATTAGAAACCTTAAAGCCTTACATGATCTAGGATCCGGCTTTAAAATCTGTACTTAATACGAATTTGAAAACAAGTGCTGAATTTCGATTTGGCACTTGTTTTGTTTTTGCATCACAGTGCCCAATATACTTGTCCTTGTGCAGGACTACGAAGCTAAGAAGTTCTAAGTCTCTCCGAATGCACAAGAACTAAGTATAACTGGGCACTCAATCTTCTCTTTCTTTAATTAGTCAGATCTCAACGATACAAATTGGTCTAAAAATTCCAATTAATCCACTTTAACAATTTCTACCACGTCGGAATCAAGTGCCTGCTGCACGAGTTCATCAATCTTCTCTTTGAGATTTTCCTCATGGCGTTTGATAATGTTCAGGTTCGGTTTCGTTACCGGATGCTTGGCTACGAAAATGGTACAGCAGTCTTCGTAGGGAAGAATCGAGGTTTCGTAAGTGCCGATCTTTTCGGAAATATCAACGATCTCCATCTTATCAAATCCAATCAAAGGACGGAATACCGGAAGGGTACACACTTCGTTGGTTACAGCCAGAGACTGCACAGTCTGGGAGGCAACCTGTCCAATACTTTCACCGGTAATCAGGCCAAGGCACTCATTTTCTTTGGCAATGATCTCTGCGATTTTCATCATATAACGGCGCATGATAATGGTAAGCTCTTCATGCGGGCATTTCTCATAGATGTAAAGCTGAATATCAGTAAAGTTAATGGTATGCAGATAAATCGGACCCGAGTAGCGGGATACCTGTCTTGCAAGATCAACTACCTTCTGCTTCGCACGGTCACTGGTATATGGGGGTGCATGGAAGTAAACTGCATCGATCTTTACGCCCCGTTTGGCGATCATATAGCCTGCCACAGGGGAATCGATACCACCGGACAGTAATAACATTCCCTTGCCGCCGGTGCCTACGGGCATTCCTCCGGGACCGGGCAGGATCACGGAGTAGATATAAATCTTTTCACGGATTTCAATGTGGAGCATAACATCCGGATGATGAACATCCACGCGCATTTCAGGAAATGCATCAAGGATTACTCCACCCATTTCACGGTTTACCTGTTGGGAATCCATCGGATAATTCTTCCGTGCACGACGGGTATTTACTTTGAAGGTAATGTTCTTATCCGGATAGTTCTCGTTCATATAATCAATCACGGTCCGGGAAAGCTTCTCAAAGCCTTCATCCTCTACATGGATGACCGGACAGATTCCACTGATACCAAATACCGTCTTTAATTCATTCACAGTTTCATCAAAATCAAAGCCGGTCAGGGCATGCACATAAATTCTGCCCTCGGTCCTGGTAACCTTAAATTCACCTTCACAACGCTTCAAAGCATATTTTACCTGCTTTGCCAGCGCCTCTTCGAATAAATACTTGTTCTTTCCTTTTACACCGATCTCGGCATACTTAATCAAAAATGCTGTAAACATCAGTTACTCTCTTTCTATATTTATTTACGGGTGTACTTCCTGAGCATGGGAATTATATCATACAAAGCCTCTAAAGTATAGTTGATTTCTTCCATGGTGGTAAAGACGGAAAAACTGAAGCGGATCGTTGATGACAGCAGATCCTTCGGAACGCCCATCGCCATTAAAGTTGCTGAAGGCTGTGGTGTGCGGAGCATGCACTTCCCGCCGACACGTAGATTCCCTTATCCTCCAGGGAATGAAGCAGTACCTCACTCCTTACACCACTAAAGGAAACACTCACGATATGGGGTGCGCCATCCATACAGTCCGGGCCGTTCACGATCACCCGGTCGATCTTCTTCACACCCTCAATAAAGCATTTCTTAAGGTCATAAAGCTTCTCTATATCCTGATCGTAATTGTCATACATGATTTGTGCGGCTTTCGCAATTCCTGCAATACCGGGCACATTCTCAGTACCGGAACGCATGCCGCCCTGCTGGCCGCCGCCAAATATGATGGGTTTAAGCTTCACATGGCTGTCAACATAAAGGAAGCCAACTCCTTTAGGTCCGTGGATCTTGTGTCCGCTGACAGAGAGCATATCAATATTCATCCTTTTCGGATAAATTCTGGCCTTGCCAAACCCCTGCACGGCATCCACATGGAAGAGAATCTTGGGATTCATCTTCTTAATCAGTGCACCTGCCTGTGCAATGGGCTGCTGTGAACCGACTTCATTATTCGTGTACATGATGGAAACCAGTATGGTCTCTCCCGTAATGGCACGCTGCAGATCCTCAAGACGGATGCAGCCCTTCTCATCCACCGGCAGATAGGTTACCCGGTAACCCTCCTCCTCCAGATATTTCATCGTCTGCAGAATTGCCGGATGTTCAATCGATGTCGTAATCAGATGCTTTCCCCTGCGGCAGTTTGCATGTGCTGCCCCAATCAGGGCAAGATTATCGGACTCTGTACCTCCTGATGTGAAAAGAAGCTCCTTCTCATTCACCTTTAAAATCTTTGCAATGGTTTCTTTGGCTATACGCAGATGGTTTTCCGCCTGCACTCCCTTTCTATGAAGACTGGAAGGATTTCCGTAATCCTCACACATAATCTGCTTCATAAGCTCTGCAGCTTCCGGAAAGCACCGGGTCGTTGCAGAATTGTCTAAATATACTTCCATACCAACACTTCCCTTGTTCTATAGTTTGTTGGGGCAACCGCCTGATTTCTACTCCCCCTGTTACATCTTATGAGAGAACCCCTCAAAAGGTGAGAAAATACAGAAATCTTCGTTACTATTCCAATTGTTATTCCAAATGATACATCAGGATCGACAGCACCGTCATCCCTGCTGTCTCTGTACGGAGAATCCTTTTTCCAAGTGTAATGGGCTGCATGCCGGCTTCAATTGCCTTACCGATTTCAGCTTCATCAAATCCGCCCTCCGGTCCGATAAAGACAGCAATATCCTGTCCGGGCTGAATCTGTTCTATGATCTCACGTGTCCTGTCCATTCCCTCCGCAAGCTCATACGGCACGAGACGCACCTGTGCGGTGCTGCTGTATTCCAGCGCCTGTGCAAAGGTCATGACCTTCGTAATCTGCGGAATGATTCCCCTTTTGCTCTGCTTGGCCGCCGCCTCTGCAATGCCCTGCCAGCGTGTGAGCTTTGATGCCGCCTTCTTATCGTCCAGTTTCACCACACACCGCTTCATGGCAACCGGAATCACCTGATATACCCCAAGTTCCACCGCTTTCTGGATAATCAGCTCCATCTTATCGGCTTTGGGGAGCCCCTGAAACAGATAGATCCTGGAGGGCAGTTCCACGCCATCCTCCTTGATAAAGCGAAGCTCACACAGCACCGCATCTTCTGTATATTCCCGGATACCACATCGGTATTCCTTTCCATCCTGTCCGTTGCTTACGGCAATTTCTTCCCCGATTTTCATGCGGAGAACATTTTTAATATGGTTCACATCGTTTCCTGTAATTGTGACACTCTTGTCAACTACATGAATCTGCTGTGGTTCTACAAAAAACTGATACATTCTCTGTATCCTTTCCCAATCCGTCAAAGTTACATAATTGTTCCGTTACGATAATTTTCAGTACCAATCCAGCCCTGCATGCTATTGCTATTTAGTGCAATGGCTTCTGTGCCGTAACGCTCACCCATTCTCCCTGATAAGTCACTTCAAGGAGCTTTAATCCTGCAGCTTTTACCGCATCCCGCACAACCTGCTCTTTGTCATCAATAATACCGGATGTGATATAAATTCCACCCGGCTTTAACTGCGAAACGATCACCGGTGTAAGTGCCTGCAATACTTCTGCCAGGATATTGGCAGCCACAATGTCATAGCACTCATAGCCAACCTTGTCCTGCACTTCCTTTTCCGTAATGATATTTCCAATCATCATGGTAAAATCCGATGGGTCAATGTGGTTTGCTTCCATATTATCCTTCACGGCCTCTACCGCGCACGGATCAAGATCCGTACCGACTGCCTTCTTTGCACCGAACATCAAAGACAGAATCGATAAAATTCCGCTTCCGGTTCCTACATCCAGCAATACCGTTTCCGGTGTAATATACTTCTTTAACTGACGGATACATAACTGGGTGGTATCATGCATTCCGGTTCCAAACGCTGTGCCGGGATCAATATGCAGAATCATCTTGTCCTGATCCTGCGCCTGCACCTCTTCCCAGGAAGGAATAACCAGTACATCGTCAATCGTGAACTGATGAAAATACTGCTTCCAGTTGTTGATCCAGTCGATATCCTCCGTTTCTTCAATAGAGACTGTGCCTTCTCCGATATCCAGATTGAATTCCTTTAATTCATCCAGCTCCTGCTGAACCATGGCAAGAACAGCTTCTGCCGTTGTTTCCTCTTCATTCAGAACAATGACCGGATATTTGCTTTCCTCTGCTTTTTCGTCCTTTTCTTCCACGAAAAAGCTTAAATATGCCACACCGTCATCCTCCGGTCCATCGGGCAGAATGTCTACAAACATCTGCTCCTTTTCCCATGCGGTTAAAGGAATCTTATCTTCAATCTGCGCTCCTTCCAGACCAAGATCATACAAGGTACTGATGATAATATCTTCTGCATCTGTGATCGTTTTTATTTTAAATTTTAACCATTTCATGAAATCCGTCTCCTATTATCCAGCCAAAATTTCCTTCAGCATCTCTTCCGTGTCATCCACAATAATCTTTGCACCGGCGTTTTCCAACACCTCCCTGTCGCGGAAGCCCCATGTTACACCAACGCAGGTAAGATGCGCATTCAATGCGGTCTGCACGTCCACATCGGAATCCCCGATAAAGACGGCATCCTCCCTGGCCGCCCCAAAATGCTCAAGTACCTGCAGTACGGCATCCGGAGCAGGCTTTTTACGCATGCCCTCTTTCATTCCGACCGGGAAGTCAAATAATCCTTTAAAGTACTTTTCACACAAGGACTGTACCCCATAATCCGGTTTGTTCGATACAACTGCTGTCTTGATGTTCCTTTTCTTCAGCTCCTGAAGGGCTTCAACAATTCCCTGATAGGGCTTCGTATAATCTGCACAGTGTACCGCGTAGTACTCATCAAAGCTTGCGAGTACTTCCTGCTGCTTTTCTTTTCCTGTGCCTTCCGGAACACTCCGCTCCACCAGCTTCTGTGTCCCGTTTCCTACAAACCGGCGGACCTCCTCAAATGTCCGTTCCGGGAATCCGTTTTCGATAAGAGCATGGTTGATGCTGATTTTCAGATCCTCCAGCGTATTCAGAATGGTTCCATCCATATCAAAAATGGCTAACTGATACATGACTTCTCTCCCATTTTCTTTCTATTGTTTACCAGGTCAGGACTTCATAACCATCATTGGTAACTGCAACGGTAACCTCCCACTGTGCGGAAGGCCTGCCATCCTGTGTATAAACCGTCCAGCCGTCCTTTTCATCAATATAAATCTCGCTTGTTCCTGCGTTCACCATCGGTTCAATCGTGAATACCATTCCGGGAACCATCAGCATTTCCGTTCCTGCTTTCGTTACATAGCTGACAAACGGCTCCTCGTGGAATTCCAGTCCTACTCCGTGTCCACCGATTTCTACCACGATGCTGTATCCGTTTTCCCTGGCATGATCGTTGATAACCTGTGCCATGTCACCCAGAAAATTCCACGGCTTCACCATCGTAAGCCCCAGATCGACACATTCTCTGGTTACCTGAACAAGCTTTCTCTTTTCTTCACTTACTTCTCCGATACAATACATTCTGGAAGAGTCAGAAAAATATCCCCGGTAAATGGTGGATACATCAACATTGACAATATCGCCCTCCTGTAACACCCGGTCCGGTGTCGGAATTCCATGGCAGACCACCTCATTAATGGACGTGCATACGCTTTTCGGAAATCCCTCATAATTCAAAGGAGCCGGAATACCTCCCATACGAACTGTCATGGAATGTACCAGATCATCTATTTCCTGTGTGGTTACGCCGGGTCCGATCATTTCTCCCACAGCGTCCAGAACAGCCACATTGATCTTACTGCTCTCGCGGATTCCTTCAATCTGCTCTGCAGTCTTTAGCATATCATGTGTCGGAACAATATGTCCCATCAGCTCATAATGATGAATCTTTTCGTCCATTGCCATATGACAGGTCTTATACTTTTTGCCACTGCCACACCAACAGGGATCATTTCTTCCTATCTTTTCCATCTTCTTACCTTCTTTTCATCTATTCACTTTTCATTGGCAGTACGCCGGATGTACCCGAAAACCTAAATGTAATCATAGCACGACTGCTTATGTTTAAACAACCTTTTTTCGCTAAGTGCTCTACGCTACAGTAACAGTTCCGCCCTGCCCATTCATAAGCTGCCGGATTGTACGCAATAAAGCAGCATCACTCCAGAGAATGATACTGCTTCATCATTTAATCGTTCACCTCTTCCGGTTTTCCTGCAAAAGCATCGTGGAACCTGCGGATATTCTCTTCAATGCTTCGCTTACGGAATACCGCGCTGCCTGCAACAAATACATTGGCACCGGCTGCCATTACTTCACGGACATTCTTCTTGCCTATACCGCCATCTACTTCAAGCCGGGCTGCCAGCTGATGTCTGTCCAGATATTCCCGTGTTTTCCGGATCCGTCCACAAGCCTCCGGAAGGAAGCTCTGTCCGCCAAATCCGGGCTCTACACTCATAATCAGAACCATGTCCGCCTGGGACAGATAAGGATAAACCTCTTCTAACGCAGTCCCCGGTTTAATAGAGATTCCGGCTTTTGCTCCTGCGTTATGGATCCGGTCAATCACCTTCTGCGGGTTCTTCGTGGCTTCGAGATGAAAGGTAATCCCATCTGCTCCGCAATCCACAAATTCCTGAATGTAACGCTCCGGCTCTACAATCATCAGATGTACGTCAAAAAACTGTTTCGTTATCGGCCGGATGGATTCAATCAGCGGCATTCCGAAGGAGATACTGGGTACAAAAATCCCGTCCATGACATCGATATGAAGAAATTGCGCTCCACATCGTTCTGTTTCTTTAATCTGTTCACCCAGTTTTGTAAAATCTGCTGCCAGTAAGGATGGCGCTAATATATACATATCTTTCCTCCAAACGGAAATTATTTCATAAACTCTTTAACCTGTGCATAAATGCCCTTACCATCTAACTGATACTTTTCTACGAGGGCTGCTGCAGAACCGGATTCGCCAAAGGTATCCTGCATACCGATCTTCTTAACCGGAACCGGATAGGATTTGCAGAGTGCATCACAAACGGCACTTCCAAGTCCTCCAATCACGGAATGCTCTTCTGCGGTTACCACCTTGCCGGTCTTCTTTGCAGACTTCACAATCAGTTCTTCATCTAACGGCTTAATGGTACAGATGTTAATAACCTCTGCGCTGATGCCATCTGCTGCAAGCATTTCTGCTGCTTCCAGTGCATTGCCTACACAGATACCGGTTGCCACGATTGTAACATCAGAGCCTTCACGTACCACATTGCCCTTGCCGATTTCGAATTTATAATCCGGTCTGTCATTGATTACGGGGCAGGCTGCACGTCCGAAACGAAGATATACCGGACCTTCGTATTCTGCTGCTGCCTTAACGGCTGCCTTTGCTTCCACATCATCTGCAGGGCACATAACAACCATACCGGGGATCGTTCTCATTAATGCAATATCTTCATTACACTGATGGGTTGCTCCATCTTCGCCTACGGTAATACCGGCGTGGGTTGCTCCGATCTTTACATTCAGATGCGGGTAACCTACGGAGTTGCGAACCTGCTCAAAGGCTCTTCCTGCTGCAAACATTGCAAAGCTGCTGACAAAAGGAATTTTACCGGTCGTAGCAAGTCCTGCTGCCACTCCCATCATATTACATTCTGCGATACCACAATCAATATGTCTGTCCGGGTATGCTTTCTTAAACATGCCTGTCTTGGTTGCTGCTGCAAGGTCAGCATCTAAAACTACAACATTGGGATTCTCTGCACCGAGCTCTACTAATGCATTACCATAGCTTTCTCTGGTTGCAATCTTCTTAACCTCTGCCATTTATGCTTCCTCCTTTGCCAGTTCTTCATCAATTTTCTCTAAATCTGCCATTGCTACGGCATACTGCTCATCATTCGGTGCCGTACCATGCCAGCTTACATTATTCTCCATAAAGGAAACGCCCTTGCCCTTAACGCTGTGAGCGATAATTGCGGTCGGCATGCCCTTGGTTTCCCTTGCTTCCTTAAAGGCTGCACGGATCTGGTCGAAATCATGTGCATCAATGTTAATTACATGGAAGTTAAAGGCTTCAAACTTCTTATCAATCGGGTAAGGAGAGCATACCTGATCGACCGGACCGTCAATCTGTAATCCGTTGTTATCTACGATGACAACCAGATTGTCAAGCTTGCGGAAGCCGGCAAACATGGATGCTTCCCAGACCTGTCCTTCCTGGATCTCACCATCGCCAAGCAGGGTGTATACACGGAAATCCCTGTTATCTAATTTTGCAGAGAGTGCCATACCGGCTGCTGCAGAAATTCCCTGTCCAAGGGAACCGCTGCTCATATCCACTCCGGGAGTATCCTGCATGCAGGGATGTCCCTGAAGCCGAGAGCCTAATTTACGCAGAGTTGTCAGTTCTTCTACCGGGAAATAGCCTCTGTTTGCAAGTGCAGAGTATAAACCGGGCGCCGTATGGCCTTTTGATAAAACGAAACGATCTCTGTTTTCCATCTTAGGATTCTTCGGATCGATATTCATTTCTTCAAAATATAAATAAGTAAAAATGTCAGCCGCGGATAAAGAACCGCCCGGATGACCGGCCTTAGCGCTGTGTACTGACGTTACAATGCCTTTACGCACATTGTTCGCAATTTTCTTAAGCTCTAAATTGTTCATGTTGTCCTCTCCTATTTTCTTTTATTGGTAACTGCTCCGGAATCCAGTCTGTATAAATGGTATAGTGATTCAATAACTGATATACCCATCCACATAATTCCGAACAGTTACATCGTATCACAAATCAAAAATAGCGTCTATACAACAAAGATGCTAAATAGTTTTCAGATATTGCTAATTTTTCGGGTACTTTTTCTTTTTTCCCGCACATATACTGTAAAGAGCATCTGTTGGAGCAAATTTTGCATGAAGCTGAAGTTCTCCCGTAAGTTACGGATTCTTACCTTTTCTCTGATTGCCACCCTCGCCGCTATTTTCTGCCTTTACCTGTATGAAACAAAGGATACAAGGCAGTTTGAGCAGCTTTCCCAGGATCTTCTCTATACAGAATTGAGCGGTAACACCATAAGTCTGCACTACACCCTCGCCTATCCGGAAAACTATGGATTATCGGCTGATCCGATCCTGCCATCCTCCTTTACGGATGTTGATACCAGAGCCCAGGTCACGGAGTGGCAGCGCCGTCTTTCCTGTATCGATCCCCAAAAGTTAGACCCACAGGACCGGTATGCCTATCTGTTATTCGACCGGTTTCTTGCACTTACCTTAGAAGGCTCGGACTTTACTTATTACACCGATCCGCTGTCTCCCTCCTCCGGCATGGTTTCTGGACTTCCGGTGCTGCTCGCCGACTATACTTTCCGCACTAAGAAGGATGTAGAGGATTATCTTGGCATTCTCGAACAGACCGGAGCTTATTTTGATGCACTCATCCGTTATGAACAGGAAAAATCCTCCGCCGGACTCTTCATGTCGGACACCTCTGCGGACAATGTCATCGAACAGTGTGATTCCATTATGGATCCTGTTCTTCTTAAAGATGGCAGCCATTTTCTGCAGCAGACGTTTACCGAGCGCCTCGACGGTCTTGCATCGGACGAAATCATCACCGGAGAAGAAAAGCAGCAGTACATCGACAAAAACAACCTGCTGCTTACTACGGTAATGGCTCCTGCCTATGAAAGGGTTGGCGATGCCTTTCTTGTTTTAAAGGGAACCGGAACAAACCCCTATGGTCTTTGCTATTATCCGGAGGGAAAAGAATACTACACGTATCTGCTCGCCCAGACAACCGGGAGCAGTCGGAGCATTCCGGAAATCCGAAGGCTCCTTGAAAAGGATTATCAGAAAAACTTCCATGCACTGCGCGATCTCATAAAGAACCATCCCGGACTGCTTAAGCTGTCACCGGAGGATTTTTCCTTAAGCCTGAATATGCAAAACAGCTACTCCGATCATCCGGAGGAACCGGGGGATACCGATCTCCCAACAAAGCCTGCAGCAACATCAGATATCTTATGCCGGCTGTCAGAAGCAATTCTCGATGATCTTCAAAAACAGATGAAACCGGATTTCCCGAAGCTTACCTGTATTCCCGAAGCCAAAGCAGGACAGGAACATGACGGCGAAAGTAATTCTGTCTCCTGTCAGATAAAAAAGGTCTCCTCATCCATGGAGGCCTACAGCAGTCCGGCGTATTACCTCACTCCTCCCATCGATGACCTGTGGCACAACACCATATATCTGAATGAGCCGAACATTACCGATGATCTCACCCTGTATACCACCCTCGCCCATGAAGGGTATCCCGGCCATCTATACCAGACCGTTTACAGCCAGAGCTTCTTAAATCAGCAAAACGCTTCCTGTATCCGCTCCATGCTGCATTATGGTGGATTTGTGGAAGGCTGGGCGGTTTATGTGGAAAACTTATCCTATGGCTATGCCGCACAGTTGACAAAGAATGAAGAAGCTGCGGCTTACATTGAGGCCTGCCGGCTGAACCGCAACCTGCATCTGTGCCTGTATTCCTACATGGATATTGCCATTCATTATGATGGAGCCACCCCGGAACAGATCGGACGGTTTCTTGAAAATCTGGGGCTTGGCCAACATACAAATGTAGAGACAATCTATGAATATCTCGTAGAGGAACCCTGCAATTATCTGAAGTATTATCTCGGATATCTGGAATTTCTCTCCCTGAAACAAAAGGCAAAGGAGATGTGGGGAACAGATTATAGCGATTACCGGTTTCATAAGTTTGTACTGGAAACGGGGCCGTCGGATTTCCGCTCGCTGGGGGAACTGGTAACAGCTCACCCTTATCCTGGTCAAAACTTTGGAAATCAGAGTTGACGATTTTGCAATCAAATGTTATGATATGAATGTAAAAGGTGCTACCGTAAAGCAACGGTTCGCCTAATTATAAGTTACGGTTAAAAAAGCAACCTACATTTCGGCATGGCG
>ERZ779643.1334-NODE-1334-length-17251-cov-4.877297_pt1 | contig 17251 bp, 20 predicted proteins | sample MGYA00511564_ERZ779643 | MGnify/ENA primary metagenome ERZ779643 (study PRJEB29588, sample SAMEA2147114) | human gut metagenome | biome: human gut; feature: human-associated habitat; material: faeces | place: Denmark | collected 2008/2010 ... | reverse complement strand
TAGAACTAATGATAAAGATATAATAGTTGATGGTGGAATAGGTGTAGGAGTTGTTACTAAAAAAGGTCTTAGTGTAGAAGTAGGAAGACCTGCGATAAATCCAGTTCCTATGAGGATGATAAACACTGAAGTTAGAAAAGTTATAGGAGAAGATTTTAGTAGTAATATAGGAAAAGAAAAATCTTTAAAACTGACAATATCAGCTCCACAAGGTGTAGAAATAGCAAAGAAAACTTTTAATCCTAGACTTGGGATAGTAGGTGGAATATCTATTCTTGGTACAAGTGGAATAGTAGAACCAATTAGTGCTGTGATTGGTGCAATTCTAGTAATGTTTATAAAGCCAATACTACCATTTATCTTAGGGTTTGCGGCAGGCGCTATGTTATATGTCATAGTAGAAGAATTAATTCCATCTGGTAAAACTTCAAAAGAAAATAAATATGGTACAGTAGGCGCAATTTTGGGTTTCATTATTATGATGGTTTTAGATATTGCCCTTGGTTAACTGAAAAGTAACTGATAAATGGGATTTTTACTTGTCTTTTAAAGAAGATTATGGTAAAATATAATGAAAGTAGGTGGATAATAATGGTTGGAAATAAAATATCAGATAAAATATTTAGCACAGTTGTATCAATTATTTCATTTATATTGATGGCTGTTTGTGTAGTTTGTATTATTATTAATACCAAAAAAGAACCTCAACAAGGTGATACTGGACAAGATGGTAAATCTGCCTACGAAATTGCAGTTGCAAATGGTTATAAAGGTACTGAACAAGAATGGTTACAATCATTAGTTGGCTCAAGAGGAGAAAGTGGCATAAGTGTTGTTGACGTTAAACTAAATGAAAATGGTGACCTAGTTATTACTTTATCAAATGGAGAAGTAATATCTTGTGGTGGCCATTCTGATCAATGTGTTCATGAATACTCAGATTGGTCAATTATTAGTGAAGCTTCTTGTGAAAACTTAGGAATAAGAACTAGAGCTTGTAAGAAATGTGATTATAAAGATTATGAAATAATTGACAAAGAAGAACATAAATATATTGAAAAAATAGTGTCTCCAACTTGTGTTAGCGAGGGATATACCGAAAAAACTTGTGAAAAATGTGGCAAAGTAGTAAAAGAAAATATAGTTGAAAAAATTGAGCACGATTATGAAGATTTTATAATTGAACCTACATGCACAAAAGATGGCTATACTGAACATATTTGTAAAAATTGTGGTAAATTATATGCCGATAATACAGTAGCTCATCTTGAACACAACTATGAATTTTTATATGAAGTTTCTTCAACATGTAAGGAACACAAAGTTTTAAAGCAATGTTCAATTTGTAATAACGCCCAATTGTTTGATGAAAAAATCGTAGCTGAGCACAATTACGTTAATAATGTTTGCACGGTTTGTGGCAATAGTCTATTAACTGCTGAAGAAAGTTTTGAATTTACTTTATTAGAAGATAATACGTATGAAGTAAAACTTAAAAAATTAGAAAATATACCAAATACAATTGTAATACCAGAAACTTATAATGATGTGGCTGTTACGGTAATTGGTGATGGTGCCTTCAAAGATTTAAAAGAAATTGTATCAATCAGTCTTCCTAATACTATTACTAAAATAGGTAGAAATGCATTTAGTGGATGTGAAAATTTAGTAACAATAAATATTAGTGAAGGAGTAAAAGAAATTGGTAATTCAGCATTTAAAAACTGTTATAGTTTGAAAAATATTGAACTACCTTCAACTATTGAAAAAATTGATACACTTGCTTTCTATAATTGTAAGAGTATAAAAGTATTTGTTCTTTCACAAAATTTAAAATCAATTGGTGAATTTGCTTTCTTCGAATGTAGCAATTTAACTTATGTTGAATTATATAATAATGTAGAAACAATAGGTAATGGAGCATTTACAAATTGTGTAAATCTAGTTAGTATTAATATTCCTGCATCAGTAATCAATATGGGTGAATATGTATTTGCAAATTGTACAAAACTTACAATATATTGTGCATTTACTAGTGCACCTTCAACATGGTCAGTAAACTGGAATGCTGATGAATGCTTAGTTAAATGGGAATAATAATAGCGTATAAGTGTAGATAAATTAATATCTACACTTTTTTAAAATATAAAAACTGCTAATATAGCAGTTTTAAAAATAAGGCAATATGGCTTAGAGGGTTACCAGTAGTATGTATTAAATACTACTGGTAATAGATTAAACTAGTTGTGAACAAAGAGTTTCGCAGTTTATCGGTTCAAAACATTGAACTGCTCCAATACAACTAATTTTTACAACGATTGTGTAAGTAGTACAAGTTACTTCTGTTGTTGTTTCATCATATGATAATAGACGTAAAACAACAGTTTCATCGTTTCTTACATCTTCAACTCTAAACAAATTACATGCAGTTCCATTTATACCTGCGTTTGCGGAAAAGTATTCACCGTTGCAACAGTTACAAATAGAAATAGGCTTAGTATTGTACCTCGCATTCATCATGCAGTTATCGCATTGATTTGCAGCATTCGCAATAACAGCTTCTTTTTGCATTTGGTCAATTCGCTTTAGTAATTGCGCAATTGTTCCGTTATTATTTGTCGTAGTTGTTGAAGTTGTTGTAACATTTGAAAAACAGGCCATATCGACACCTCACTTTCAATGTATAATATGAATTCATTGTAAGTATTGTGTATTTAAAAGCCTATAAAATATAAAAGTAAGTAATATAAAGCAATTTTGCTATATGCAAACGTTATAACTTGCAAAAATAGCATAAATAGCGTATAATAAATAATATGAAAGTAGAGGAATTAATTATGCTTTATTTCTTAAGTATTGAACCCAATGCTAAATTAGTATTAATGGTAATTGGTATTTGTTGTATATTACCTATTCTTGTAATTGGTTTAATTTTATTAGGTAAGATAATTTATAAACATCGCATTAATATGCGAAAATTAAGAGAAATGGAAAAAAATGGCGATATTGTTAAAGAAAAAAAAGCAAAGAAAACTAAAACTTCAAATGTAAATTATTTAGCTTTCTTTGGTGGTGATAATAATATAGTTTCCATATCTAAAAATTTATCACGTGTTAGTGTAGAAGTAAAAGATGTTAAACTTGTAGATTTCGATGCTTTGAAGAACGAAGGTATTGGTGTAATGGTTACAAGAAATACTATAAAATGTTCATCACAAGCATTTGCGGATCAAATATCTGACAAATAACTATAAAGCTTTTGCAATACTAGACACTATTGTTTCTTTAGTTGTTGTATCAGCTTTTTCCCAAAGTAATTCAAAAAGAACGCCTAGGCCAGGAAGAATCTTTTCTTCACCAACTGATATTGCATCTTGAATTGTTTCATAGACTTCTTTGGTTGAAGCTCCTTTTAAATTTTCTTTGACAGAATTTCTAATATTAATATTCATAATAAAACCTCCAATTTTATTATGATTATTTTTTGATAAAATATACGAAAGAGGTGACTTAAATGAATTTTGAAAAAATTGTTTATAATCATAAAGATGAAATTGTTAAAACTTTTCAAGAGTTATTACAAATACCTAGTGTTTTAGATGAAAGTGACGCATCAGTTGGTGCTCCTTTTGGAAACAATATCAGAAAAGCATTAGAGTATATGTTAGCAAAAGGAAAAGAAGATGGTTTCGAAGTATTAAATGATGAAGGATATGCGGGAAGAATATCTTACAAATGTGGGAATCAAAAAGAATCAGTTGGTATTCTTTGCCATTTGGATGTTGTTCCTGAAGGTAATAATTGGACGTATCCACCATATGAAGCAAGAATAGTTGATGGTAAGATTTTCGCAAGAGGTACAACCGATGATAAAGGTCCAACAATTGCATGCTACTATGCTTTAAAATTTATTAAAGAAACAAATATTAAATTGAAAAAAGAAATTCAAATTATTCTTGGAACTGATGAAGAAACAGGATGGCGTGGTGTTAACCATTATTTCAAAAAATATGAAATGCCATCAATCGGTTTTGCTCCAGACTGTGATTTCCCATTAGTATATGGGGAAAAAGGTCGTATGTCGTTTGATCTATCAACTAATTATCATGAAGAAGATGTTGTTGAATATATTCATGGTGGAGATCGCTATAATGTTGTATTAGATCAAGTTGTTGCAAAACTTAATAAAGATTTATCAAATGAATTTAAGAAATATTTAACTGATCATAATTTAAAAGGTGAAGTTAAAGGCGATTTATACATACTTGAAGGAGTTGCAGCACATGCAATGGAGCCTCAAAAAGGTGTTAACGCAGGAATTCATATGTGTCATTTCTTAAAAGACTATTCTAATAACAATATGATTAAATTTATTGATAAGTATTTTTATGATGATCCATACTTTGAAAAAATGGGGCTAGCATATAATGATTATGAAATGGGACCAATAACAGTTAATATGGGCATTATGAATATTGAAAAAGATAAAACTAGAGTTACGCTAGATTCAAGATTTCCTGTTAGATATGATATTAACAAATTCAATGAAACATTTAATAAGATACTAACTGATAATGATATTATAATTGCTGCGAAGACTTTTAAAGAGCCACATTATATTGATCCAAATGATGACTTAGTAAAATTACTTCATAAAGCGTATGTAAAAAATACTAATGATACTGTTAATAAACCATTCACTGTAGGTGGTGGAACATATGCCGGAATATTGAAAAAAGGGGTAGCCTTTGGTATGCTGTTTCCAGGTGAGCCTGAACTAGCTCATCAAAAAGATGAATGTATTGCAATCGAAAGTTTATTAAAAGGCATACTTATTTATATTGACGCTATTTTATTATTAGGTGAAGTAGATGCGTAGAAGAAATGTTAAAAATGCTAAACAACGCATTGAGAACCATCCTGAACTTGTAATTGCTAATCCTAAAGAATATATTGGAAAATGGCATGAGGTTTTTAATAATGACAACCCTATTTATTTAGAAATTGGTATGGGAAAGGGAAAATTTTTAAGAGAACATGCATTAAAAAATCCTAATATTAACTATATTGGAATTGAAAAATTTGATAGTGTTATTGTTCAAGCTGTTGAAAAAATTGCACCTTTGAATTTAATTAATATAAAGTTAATTAATGTTGATGCCGAAGAATTATTAGAAATATTTAATGCTAATGAAATAAATAAAATATTCTTAAACTTTAGTGATCCATGGCCTAAAAATAGACATCAAAAAAGAAGACTTACTAGTGAGAAATTTTTAGCATTATATGAAAAAGTATTAAATGGCACAATTGAAATGAAAACTGATAATATAGATTTATTTAATTATTCAGTAGAATCTTTAAAAAATTATGGTTATGTTATAGAATATATTACTAATGATTTACATAGTGAAAATATAGATAATATAGAAACAGAATATGAACATAAATTTAGTAGTAAAGGAATAAAAATAAATAAATTTATTGCTAAAAAAGTTAAGTAATAGTTAATTCTCTTGAATTAACTATTAATTTTATGTATAATTAATATGTGATGTAAAAATGAAAGAAAAAGTAGTAGTTAAAAAAAATATAATTAATTTAAAAAATTATAAAGATAATACTTTAAATATAGATACTTATATGGAAAGTATAATAAGAAATATATTTGATTCTAATAAAAGTATTAAAATATTAAAAAAAGATAGATATAATTATCTTATATATTTAGAAGATAATTACGAATGTAATTTAATACTAAATAATTGTATTGATTTATATGATTATGAAATAAAATTAATATATAAAGATAAAATGTTTACTTATTTAATTGATGAAGATAGCGAGATGTTAAAAATAAATATGAATACATATAGTTACAAAAAAGATAATAAAGATTATTTTATTACTAAATATAATTATGTATATGAAGGAATGATTATAGATAGATGTAATAAAATATATATTCAAATTATAGATAATACTTTAAATGATAAAATATTTAATGATTTACTTAGTATTATAGATTCTTCATATACTTTAGAAGATATTTATAATAAATTAAATTATTATGCTAATATAAAAATAATTAAATCTAAATTAATAGATAATAAAACAAATGAATTAATTACAGATAAATTAGTAATTAAAAATAATTCTTTAGAAGACCTAAAACTAACTATAAATAATCAAGAAAAAAAATATATTATAGAAAAAAATAACGATAATTATATAGTTACTTATATTAATTCATCTTTAGAAGATATAAATAAATCTTATTTTACTATTAATAATAGTACATCTTTTGTAAAGAAATTAGAAAGAAAAAAATCTTTCTAATTTTTATTGTATATTTTTATTTTTTATTGTATAATTTTATTATAATGAAGATAGAAAGGATGTTATGTATGAAGAAAAGAATCTTATTAATCATATCAATATTTGTAGTAGTATTAATATTATTTAGTAGTTCTTATGCATTACTTTTTAAAAGTAATCAAACAGAAAAACAAGATTATACTACTGGAATGCTAGAAATAACATCTGAAACATTAAGTGGTAGTGTTACATTAAATAATCCATTGCCTATGTCTGATAGTGATGGAGAAAATACAACACCATATGTTTTTAGAATAACTAATACAGGTAATTTAACTTATAAATTTAATATAATGTTACTTTCTACAACAACTAATAATCAAATAAGTTCTAACTATATAAAATTAAAAGTAAACACTGATACACCAGTTAAATTAAATAGTTTAACTGATGGAATAATTTTATCTAATATAACATTAAAACCAGGTAAATCAATTGATGTAACATTAAGAGTATGGTTAAGTGAAGATACTCCAAATACTGAAATAGGCAAAACATTTAATGCTAAAATAACAACTGAAGGAGAAGCAGTTTATACAGAAAGTCCTGCTAAAGAGACATTAACTAATTTAGGATTAACTGTTTCATCAGGAACACCAGACTTTTCTAAAACTAGTTGCTCTTCAGGTTGTGATGAATCTACTGTAGGAATATATGAAGCTGAAGATGATATAGGAACATCATACTATTTTAGAGGAGATGTAGAAAATAATTATGTATATTTTGCAGGATTCTACTGGAGAATAATAAGAATAAATGGTGATGGTTCTGTTAGAATGATATATGATGGAACAAGTGCTCATGATAATGGAGAATCATCTACTGATAGACAATTGGGAATAAGCAAATTTAATAGTGCCATTAATGATAATGCTTATGTAGGATTTATGTATGGAGTAACAGGTTCTTCAACTTATGCAGCAACACATACAAATACAAACAATAGTACAATAAAAACATACTTAGATAATTGGTATAATACAAACATAAAAGGTACAACAAATGAACAGTATATAGTAGATGCAATATATTGTAATGATAGAGAGGTATCAACAGTATATACTGGAAATGGTTCTGGAACAACTGAAACATTATATAAATCTAGTGAAAGATTAGAATTAAATAGAATACCAACATTAAAATGCAATCAAGTCAATGATAGATTCACTATGAATAAAATAGTAAGTGGAGTAACAGGAAATGGAGCATTGACAAACTCAATAGGATTGATAATTGCCGATGAATTAATGTATGCAGGTGGTAGTTCAATTAGTGACAATTATAAATATTATTTATATACAGGACTAAGTTATTGGACAATGTCTCCGGCTAAATTTAAAGAAGAACTTGCCCAAGAATTTAGCACATCAGAATCTGGGAGTTTTCAAGGAGGTATCGTATACGGCAGTGCACATGTTCGCCCTGTGATTTCTCTTTCCTCTGGAGCACTATCTAGTGGAACAGGAACAAAAAATGATCCATTTAGATTACCAGATCCTGAACCTAATTCACCAGATATAGTAGATGGTTTAATACCAGTAGTATATGATGAAAGTTCTAGCACATGGGTAAAGGCAGATTCTACTAATACAAATAATTCTTGGTATGATTATAATAATAAATTATGGGCTAACGCAGTACTTGTGACAAGTAAAAATAGGAGTACATATCAAAGTGCTAATCCTGGTACAACAATTAGTACATCTGATATTTTAGCATTTTATGTATGGATACCAAGATATAAATATAAAGTATGGAATATAAGCAAACAAGCAGGAGCAGAGTCAACTTATGCATATAATGCAAAAACAGAAGGAATAGATATAAAATGGGAAAATGAAAAAGAATCTACTGGAAGAATATCTTGTGAATATAACTATAACGTAGATACATCAAATGGTGGAATAGATTTATCTACAACAACCGCAGAAACTTGTACTGGTTCAAATGGACAATATTATACTCATCCAGCATTTACATTTGGAAATGATGAGTTAAGAGGATTTTGGATAAGTAAATATGAAATATCAAGTAGTAGTCCAACTGCAACAGATGGTGGAGGTAATGTAACAAACTTAACAGTAAGGTCTTTACCAAATGTTAATAGTTGGAGATATATTCAAGTTTCTAAAATAAGTACAGTAATACAAAATATGCAAACAAGTAGTAATATATATGGCCTTTCAACATCAAGAACAAATACTGACTCACATATGCTTACAAACTTTGAATGGGGTGCAGTAGCATACTTGACAAATTCAAAATATGGTAGATGTACAGATGGAAGTTGTACAGAAGTAACAATAAATAATTGCAATACTTATGTAACAGGAATAGGAGCAAATACTGTGTCAGCAAGTAGTTCATCAACAACTTGTACAACAGCAGCAAATCAATATAATGGTACATATGGAAAACTAGCAAGTACAACAGGTAATGCAACTGGTGTATATGATATGTCAGGTGGTTCATATGAATATGTTATGGGTAATATATCAAAAGTAACAACAGGATATACATTTTATCCATCAAGTAGTAGTTTTGCAAGTAGTTGGTATACGACTGACACAGCAAAATATGTAACAACGTATGCATATGATAGTAGTAATAAATTTAATCAAACAGCATATAACAGAGGAAGATTAGGCGATGCAACTGCTGAGACTTTGTTATCTGCATCAAGTTCAGGCGGATGGTACTCGGATTACGCGATCTTTCCTTATTCCAGCACTGCTTGGTTCAATCGCGGCGGCTACTTTAACGATGGTTCTTATGCGGGCGTGTTCAACTTCCGCAACAGCAATGGCTACGTCGACAGCACCAATTCGTCTCGTGCCGTTTTGGTTTCGCTTTCTACCTAGACTATCAGTGAACTATTGTTTGCTGTCGAATACCTTAAAACAAAAAAGTTGATATGATAGAATCAATATAGGGGTATTCCTCCCCAACCAACTTTAGCTTTGACTTCTCCAAATAGCAGATTCTTTCATCAAAGAAATAATAGATAAGAAATTGTCAAAATGTAAATGTCAACATAAAAACTTAAAAAATGTCAACGTTAAAAACTTATATAAATGTTGAAATAAATTATTTTAATTTTGTACCACAAAATGGCATAATGTAGGTACGAAAGTAAAAATATTAATATTAAAATAAATGATAAAATTATTACTATATAGTTGATAGTTTTATCTTTTTATTTTATAATTATATTGTGATATTTATGTATATAAAGAAATATAAAACAAATGATAATTATTCTGATATTTTAATGTGTAGTGATGGAGATTATTTGATAGGTTTATGGTTCGAAGAATCAAAAGATAGTTTAAAACATAAAGGCGAATATATAGAAAAAGAATTACCTATATTTGATGATACTAGTAGGTGGTTAGATTTATATTTTAATGGTATTATACCTGACTTTACTCCTGAATATAAGGTTAATAATATTACTCCTTTTAGAAAACAAGTAATAGATATAATGAATAAAATACCTTATGGTAATGTTATAACTTATAATGATATAGCTAAAATTATTGCTAAAAATAATAATATTAAAAAGATGTCTGCTCAAGCAGTAGGTAATGCTGTAGGAAGCAATCCAATATGTATTATTATTCCATGTCATAGAGTAGTGGGAGCAAATAATAAACTAACAGGTTATGGTGGAGGACTAGATAATAAAATTAGTTTACTATCACACGAAGGAATAGAAGTATCAAAATATAAGAGGTAGTTATGAATAGATGTAGTTGGTGTAATTTAAATAATAAAAAATATATTGAATACCATGATAACGAATGGGGTAAAATTAATTTTGAAGATAAATACTTATTTGAAATGTTAATATTTGAATCTTTTCAAGCAGGATTATCTTGGGAATGCATTTTAAATAAAAGAGATAGTTTTAGATTATGTTATGATAATTTTGATATAGATAAAGTTATATTATATGATGATAATAAAATAAATGAACTACTAAACAATAAAGACATAATAAGAAATAAATTAAAAATATTATCTAGTATTAATAATGCTAAAATATTTAAAAGTATTGTTTTAGAATATAAATCTTTTTATAATTATTTATGTACATTTACTAATGGTAAAATATTTTATGAAACTAGCTTAACTAAATCTAATTTATCAGATGCTATATCATTAGACTTAACTAAAAGAGGTATGAAATTTGTAGGTTCTACAATTATATATTCATATTTACAAGCAATAGGCATAATTAATTCACATGAAAAGTCTTGTTATTTATACGAGGAAATAAATGATATTAAATGTAAGTGGTAGAACAGATATAGTAGCATTTTATACCGAGTGGTTTATGAATAGATATAAAGAAGGTTATCTTGATGTAAGAAATCCTTTCAATAAAAAATTAGTTAGTAGAATATACTTTTCTGATGTAGATTTAATAAGGTATTAAAAAACTATCTAAAATAATAAAAATAGATAATATATATGTAAGATATGATCCAATTATAATAAATGATAAATATAATATAGATTATCATATTAAAGCATTTAGTAAATTATGTAGTTTATTGAATGGTTATGTAAAAAGAATTATTGTTTCATTTTTAGATGAATATAAAAATGTTAAAGAAAATAGAAATATATTAAAATATAAAATATTAACGGATAATGATTATAAATTAATCTCAAGAAATTTCAGTAAAATAGCATCAAATAATGGTATGACAGTACAAACTTGTTTTGAAGATAGAAATTTAGTAGAGTATGGCTTAATCAAAGGAGAATGTCTATCTCATGAATTAGCATATAAACTAACAGGTAAATCTTATAAATCATGGACTGCTAGAAAAGAAAGAAAATGTAATTGTGTTCAAATGGTAGATATCGGAGTATATAATTCTTGTAAACATTTTTGTAAATATTGTTATGCTAATTATAATGAAAAAGAAGTAATAAATAATTACAAAAATCATAATCCTAATTCTTCCTTATTAATCGGAGAATTAGAAAATGATGATATAATAAAAGTAAGGAGAATTTAATATGGAAAAATGGTTAAAATTAGCAATGGAAATACAAGCATTAGCACAAGATGGACTAGCTTATACAAATAATAATTATGATATAGAAAGATATAATAGATTAAGAGAAATATCAGCAGAAATGATTAGTTTAAAAACAGACTTATCACTAGATAAAGTTAAAGATTTATTTTGTAATGAAGAAGGCTATCAAACACCAAAATTAGATACTAGAGCAGCAATATTTAAAGATAATAAAATATTATTAGTACATGAAAACAATGATACATGGTCACTTCCAGGTGGTTGGGTAGATGTCTTAGAATCTATTTATTCCAATACAGTAAAAGAAGTATATGAAGAAGCAGGATTAGAAGTAATACCAGATAAAATTATAGCAATACAAGATAGAAATAAACATAATACTCCAATATATGCTTATGGAATATGCAAAGTATTTGTTTTATGTAATTTAAAAGGAGGTAGTTTCAAAGAAAATATAGAAACTACAGAAATAAAATATTTTTCTTATGATGAACTACCAAAAAATCTAGCAAATGAAAAGAATACCAAAGAACAAATAAAAATGTGTTTTGATGCATTAAATAATGATAATTGGAAAGTAGTATTTGATTAATGAATAAAGAAGAAGTAATTAATTTTATTAAAAATAAAAATATTTGGTATGAAAGTTTAGAACATAAAAAAGTATACACTATGGAAGAATTAGAAAAATTAAACTTACCACATAAAAATAGTGAAGCAAAGAATTTATTTGTTAGAGATGATAAAAAGAAAAATTATTATTTAATCATAGTATCAGGGACTTCTAAAATAAATTTAAAAGAATTTAGTAAAAAATATAACACAAGACATTTAAGTTTTGCTAGCGAAGAAGATTTAATGAATATTTTAAAATTAACCAAAGGATCAGTTAGTCCACTTGGAATATTAAATGATAAAAAGTGTTTAGTTAAAGTATTTATAGATAGTTATTTTATAAATAAAGAAAGTATAATTGGAGTACATCCTAATGATAATACAATGACTATTTGGTTAAGAACTAATGATTTAATTAATATAATAAAAGAACATTGCAATATTATACAAGTAGTAGATATTTAATTATAAATAAAATCTATTTTGTGATATAATATATTTATAATTCGCGTAATTTACAATTCTTATGATGGAGGTATAAAAATGAAATTTGATAAAGAAAAATTTAATGAAAAATTAGGAGTATTTGCACATGATGCAAAAAATATTGCATTAGATGTAACTGATAAGACAAAAGATGCAGTAGTAAAAACTAAGGAAGTAGCATTAAAATCAAAAGATGCTGTAATGGAAAAAATGGATGTAAATGGGGACGGTAATGTTGATATTGAAGATATTATTATCTTAGGTATAAAAACACCTGGAGTAAAAATATCAAGAAGTGAATTTCTAAAGAAAGAATTAACTAAAAACTATCAAGAAGATATTATAAATAAAGCAATAGAAACTACTCCAATGAATGCAGGAATATCTAATGAAGATATAGATAAAATAGCAGATGAAGTAATCAAATATGAAAGAAACTGCGTATCAGGAATATCTGCAGCCTTAGGACTTTCTGGAGGAATAAGCATGGTTGCTACAATACCTGCAGATATTGTTCAATATTATGGATATATGTTAAGAGCAACTCAAAAACTAATGTATCTATATGGATTTCCTGAAATTAACCTAGATGATGAAAATAAGTCGTTAGATACAGAAACATTAAATATACTTACACTTTGCTTAGGAGTAATGTATGGCGTAGCAGGTGCAAATAATGCTGTTAAAGCAATGGCCAATGGACTAGCCAAAGGAGTAAGTAAAAAAATAATGACTACAGCCCTTACTAAAGGAACATTATATCCAATGGTAAAAAGTATCTGTAAATGGTTCGGAGTAAATATGACTAAGAAAATGTTAAGTGGTATAGCACAAAAATCTATTCCTGTAGTAGGAGGTATCATCGGAGGAAGTATCACTTATGTTTCATTTAAACCTTGTTGTGAAAAATTAAAGAAATCATTACAAGATACATTATTAAGTAATCCTAATCATATAGAAACAAATGAAGAAAAAATAATAATTGATGGTATAGTTTGTAATGAAAATTAATAAACCAAAGATTAATAATTGTATAAATAAAGACTTATTAGAATGTATAAATAATAATGAATTTAATAATGGCATATTTAATAAAAATATAGCTAACATAAAAATAAGTTCTCTTACATTTGATAGTTGTATATTTGATAATATTGATTTTAATAATATAGAATTAGAAAATATCGATTTAGTAGATGTCATCTTTAAATCATGTGATTTATCTAATAAAAATTTTAATAAACAATTTATAAGTAGAGTAGTATTCGATAATTGTAAATTAGTAGGTACAACATTTATAGAAAGTAATATAAAAGATGTAGAATTTAATAATTGTAATTCAAAATATACTAATTTCTCTAATAGTATTATTAATAATTTAATTATAAATAAAAGTGATTTTAGTTTATCTACATTTAATGAATCAAAAATTAAAAATCTTATTTTAAATGAAGTAAAACTTAATGAAACAGAATTTATAAAAACAAAATTAAAAGATATAGATTTTTCTTCCTGTGACATAAATAAAATAATATTTGATACAAATTCTTTAGAAGGTATAATAATAGATAGTTTCCAATCTATAAATATTGTAGGATTACTTGGAGTAAAAATAAAAAATTAATAAATGTTATTAAAATGGGCGTAATTTCCTTTATAAATTGGTAGAGTAAAATATTAATTTAATATATTATATTTACTGAAAAGAGAGTATTATGGACTTGGGAACTTGGAGAAACATCTCCTGATCTAAAACAAGCAACAATACTATCTAAAACATAAAAAGTAAATTTAGAGGAATTAATAAATAATAAGCAAGAAGTAAAACATACAAATAAAGAAAGTAAAAGTTTAGTAAACATAATTGGACTTTTCTTTATTGACCTTATTGCCTTTCTATTTTTTGTTATTATATTGCTATTAATAATTTCATTATTCTTATTTAGTATTTCTTGCATCATTGTAAGAGTATGTATATTATTAAAAATTAATTTTGCCAATATTATACCTATAATACCATATTATTGTGGTATTCCTATATCATTAACATTATTTTCTTTAAGTATTGTATCTATAATTACTATAGTTATTATAAAAAAACTTTTATCTAAATATATTTATCTTGTAAAAAAATATAATTATGATACATTACTAATTAAGAATAATGATAATGTACCTAGTACTTCATTAAGTAATAAACAAAAGAATATGTTAAAAATAACTCTAATTTGTTTTTGTACATTCTTAATAATTTCAATAGTATCTTGTATAATAAGTGCAAAAGATTTAGCATTCTATCATAAATGGAATTGGTTCAATTAATAAGTGGTAATATTTACTACTTTTTTTAATTTATTTGTATAAAAAGTATGGTATAATATTCAAAAGAGGTGCAAAAATGAATAATAAGAAATCAATTAATAAAGGAATAATATTAAATATTATAATATCTTTGATACTAATAAGTGGTTTTCTAATATGTTATTTTAATATGATCAAATTAGAAGTAATAGGTAGTATTGGAATATCTTTGATATTACCTTATGGATTAATATCTATAATAGTTCAAATTATAATATTATTTTTAAATTATATTAGTAAAAGTGGCAAGAAGTTTTTAATAATAATTACATTAATTCTTGAAATATTAAATATTATTTTTGCAAATATCACATTTATACCATTTCTATTTTTAAATTTATTATCTAATATTAAAATATTAGCATATTTAATTATTATAATATATGAAGTTTTAAATGTATATACAATTACTTTAACAATAAAATTAGTAAAGTAGAGGAAAAATATGAATAAGAAATATAAAGTAATTACATTATGTGGATCAACTAGATTTAAAGATCAATTTATGAAAGCACAAAAAGACTTAACATTGCAAGGAAATATTGTTATTTCAGTAGGATTATTTGGTCATTCAGGAGACCAAGAAGTCTGGGAAAATATGGACGAAGGAACACTAACTAAAACAAAAGAAATGTTAGATGATATGCATAAAAGAAAAATAGATATGGCAGATGAAATATTTGTAATAAATGTTAATGGATACATTGGCGATAGTACTAAATCAGAAATAGAATATGCTAAAAAACATGGTAAAAAAGTAAATTATTTAGAAAATTAAATAAATACAATTTATTAATATAATAAGTTGTTTTTTTATTATTTTATGTATTTAATTATTGAAAGAAAAAAAGTGTTTTATCAAAAAAATAGCAATATACTTGACAAACAATTGTATTTGTGATAATATATGAAATACCTGAAAAAGAAGGGGTTGGAGGTATTTAAAATGAAAAAAATGAATTTAAAAAATAAAAGAAATATAATTGATGATATTGAAATATTAAAAGAAAGAGAACCATTTTCAAAATTAACAGATAGTGAGCTTTTAAAGATAGTTTTTATAGTTATAGGATATCTTACATTTTCTACAGTTACATTTATGTTAGATATAGTTTATTTTGCTTTATTAATTCCAGTTTTAGGATTAATTGGAGTAAATGTTTATTTCGTTAAAGAATTTATAAAATTAGGAAAAAGAAAAAAAGCAGAAAAAAATATGAATGAAGTAGTTAAAGCACTTGTAGTTAATGATATAAAAACAAACTCTAATAGACTTTCTAATAGCACAGTTAAGCATGAAACAGTAGAAAAAAATGGTATTGAAGAATCTTATAGTAATTGTTATTTATTCTTAGATAAAAATGATAAATTAAATGGATTATATGAAGAAATAAATATACCTAATAAAACAGTTGACTACTATACTTTAAATACTAATGAAGTAGTAAATATAACACAAGGAAAAAGAAAAGTATTAACTAAAACAGATACAATCATAAGGAGGTAATTAAAATGTTTGAATTTAAGTTTGATAATCAAGAAAATTATAAAGGAATGGAACAAGATATAAAATCTTACAATAAAAAAGATAATATACCTTTTATTGGTAAAGTAGGAATAGTTTCAGCATTCGGAGGAACTTTTGCTACACTTGCAACTACATTAAATACAAGCGGTATTGATCCAAGTATATCAATCGCAACTGGTGCAATAATGGGAAGTGTTATATCAGCATTAGCATTAGAATCTATAATTAAATTAGTTAATAATACAAAAAGAAATAAAGCTAAAAAGAATTTAGATACAATTGTTAATAGTTGTAGAAAAAATAATTTATTAACAAGCTCTAATAATTTATCAGAAAGTATTATAATTAAACAAAGCAATAAAGAATCAAAGATAGTAACTGATGAAGATATAACTACTTCAAAAGAATCAATAGTTAATGATAACTATTATCTATTCTTAGATAGCAATGAACAATTAAGTGGTATTCTAGAAAGAAAATCTTCAAATAGCAATAATGATGAAACATTTGATGAAACATCTTATTACATACTTGAAAACGAAGATATCAAACCACTAGAAAATAGAGTACTACAAGTTAAAAAACTAGTTAGAAAACCAAAAGATAATTAATTTTATCTTTTTTCTAAAGAATATTAGGTATTAAGGGGGCAAAAAAATGAGTAATTATAATTTGCTGGGATTATACGATCATAACATAGAAAGTTATGAGAAAATAGTTAAAGTTTTTGAAAAAGAAAATATCGTAGGAATAGTACATGCCACTGGTACTGGTAAATCCTATAATGCTTTGCAATTAGCATTAGATAATAAAGATAAAAAAATAA
>ERZ779643.1332-NODE-1332-length-17281-cov-21.323232_pt1 | contig 17281 bp, 8 predicted proteins | sample MGYA00511564_ERZ779643 | MGnify/ENA primary metagenome ERZ779643 (study PRJEB29588, sample SAMEA2147114) | human gut metagenome | biome: human gut; feature: human-associated habitat; material: faeces | place: Denmark | collected 2008/2010 ... | reverse complement strand
GAACTTTAGAATCATCCTTCAAGGTAATGGTAAGCGTTTTACCAGCCTGAGCTTTTACGGTCTTAGACTCCATACCTATATAGGTAATCGTCAATGTTGCATCAGGCGCAGCATCAATGCTAAACTTACCATCCAAATCAGTAACCACACCTTGCTTGCTGCCAGCAGCCTTCACTGTAGCACCAATGACAGGTTCACCACTTTGGTCTGTAACTACTCCTTTTACAATACTCTGAGCCGACATTCCTGCAGGGAATAAACAGAGAAAGGATAGCAACGCTAACGGCTTTTCAATCTTTCTTAAGTTCCTCATAAGAAAATAGATTAAATTATTTATTTTATCAGTTTATGATTGTGTACGTGTTCAGTAAAAACATTCTTTTGCAAAGCACGCTGCAAAATTAAGATTTATTTCGTGAAATGACTTTCTCTCATGTTACAATTACTTTGCGAAACATAATAAAAAAACAAAAAGAAACATAAGATATTAGAAATATAACAAAAAGAAATCCCGAAACTGCCAGGCAGTGTCGGGATTTCTTTTATATTATCCTATTGATTTCCAGTCTTGTTACTTGAACAGATGTGGCACAAATTCCTTCAGACAGCGGCGCCAGGTAAGCCACTCATGATGAGTGCCAGGAGAAACATAGACATCAAGCTTGATGCCCAGGTCCTTCAATTCCTTCGCCATCTTCTCCGTGCCGAAGTTCTCTTCTGAACCGCAGCCCATGAACATATAGTTTATCTGGCTGTTGAACTTCTCTGCATCGGCAAAGACGCCGTTGAAGCAGGTCTTGACATCCACACCGAAAAGTGCACCGCTGAAGGTTCCCAGGGCAGAGAACTTATCCAAGTTCGGCAACACGGTGTTGAAAGTCTGGCAACCGCCCCACGACAAACCAGCCATCGCACGATGCTCTCTATCGGTATAGGTTCGGAACTTCTTATCTACCATCGGAATCAGATCCTTGATAATCACATCGTAGAAAGATGCGCCATAGAGCTTGCGCTCCTCATCCACATCCTTGCCCGGACGTGGCACGAAAGGCTGCTTTACATCGCCGCTCTCCATCACCACAATCATAGGCTCAGCCTTGCCTTCGGCAATAAGGTTGTCCATGATGTGCTGCATATAGCCCTGATGGCTCCAGCCCGTCTCATCCTCACCCATTCCGTGCTGCAGATAGAGCACTGGATAGCGCTTGCTCAGATTGGTTTCATATTCTGCAGGCGTATAAACCATGGCTCTGCGGAACTTGCCCTGAGATGCAGCATAGTAAGATACCGAACGAACCTGACCCTGTGCTACTCCCTGCTGAGGACGATAGTAGTTGCCTTCGGCTCCCTCAGGAACCTCCAGTCCACTCGCCTCTCGGCAGCAGCCGAAATAAGTTTCGCTGGCAGGATCTACTACCTGTACACCATCCACATTCAGGAAATAATAGTGGAAGCCTACTACCAATGGGTCTGAAACACCATACCAGTCGCCATCCAAATCCTTCTTCATAGGATACTTCTTTCCGCAGATGTCGAAGATAACCTGCTTTGCCTCCGGTGCGTGGAGCTTGACATAGGCACGATGGTCTTTGTCAACACGCGGATAGTTGGCATCCGGAATGATGCCGAGCAGTGAGAGCATCATGTTGGCATAACGCTTACCCATGGTGCGATAGCTTTCGGCAATGAAATGCAGACCATCGCCACGCTGCGGACATCCCTTGGAAGAGATGACGTGGGCAGTAGGGATAGTCTTGGCGATATCATCCACAATGGCGATATGCTGCCAGCAGCTGCCGCCCTGGTCTTTCTGAACGGTTTCGCCCACGAGCAAAGGTACATCTTCTGCCTTCAGGTGCAACTCTTTCAGAATATCGTTATACACGGTCTTCACCCGATTAGGCCAGTTGGCATCACCATTGTTGGTTTCTCCCTGATGCAGCAGGATACCCTTGATGACACCCTGCTTCTGGGCTATCTTGGCAAGCTCAATAAGTCGGGCATAAGGATTGCCGTTATACTGGGAAGCGAAGTTCTTCATCCAGTCGGGCTGCTTCTTCAGATACGCCTTGCAGGTGCGCTTGTCGAAGAGGTCGATGCTGGCGCCACCCACAGCCACGGTGATGGTTCCCACCTTGATGCTGTCTGGCAGGTTATCCACCATCTTTCTTCCGAAATAATCTACAGGAGTAAGGCCAGTACTAGGACGAGCCTGGGGAGGGACAGCGGTATGCCACTGTCCCTTTTTCCATCCTGCCTTCTCATCATCCACGGCATACATTGCCACGAATCTTGGATTTACTCCTGTCCGGTCGATGTCTTCAATGGCGGCATTGCCCTCCATGTTCGACTGTCCGAAACAGAGATAAATCTGGAAGTTCGGATCAGGTTTTACTTGTGCCTTGCTACCATTCTTCTGTGCCATCATCGGAAGGCACATCATCATCATCATTGATGCAAAGATTGATAACTTGTTCATTGTATGTATGTTTATTGTAACACCTTAATATATAAGATTACTTACCCTCACTCAAACCATCAGCAAAACCACCGTAAGCAGGCTTGCGCTGATAGTTCAGGTTCCAGAGACCTACAGGCTTTCCAGGGCGCCAACCGCTGTTTGTTGGTGCATCGGTGAGACACCACTGGCAGATACCATACTGCTGTTTGACAGGAACGATCTTGAAATACTGCTCGATAATCCACTTGTAGTGTTCAGCCATAGCCTTTTCCTTAGCCACACGCTCATCAATTGGAAGCTTCTCCAGCTGAGCAGTAGTAACATCTTTGCCATCTTTATCTACATAGCCCATATCGATCTCTGAGATACGGACGAGCTTGCCAGTCTCTGCCATAATCTTGAGCATGTTCTCGATGCCCTTCTTCTTGCTTTCCAGAGTCTTTGGATTCTCGTAGTAGTCGATGTGCATCTGTGTTCCGATACCATCAATCTTGGTGTTCCAGCCGAGTTCCTTACCCTTCTTTTCCCATACGCCAATCCAGTAAACGAGCGACTTCACCTTCTGGTTGTTGTCCCAGTCAGACTCCAGGTTGTAATCGTTGATGAAGAGCTTGAGGTCTGCAGGGTTTGTACCCTCTACCGCAGCATAAGCATCACGAGCCGCCTTCTCTACGATAGGACCATACATCTCTGGTGTGAAGTAATCCTGCCAGTAGAAATCTTGTGGATTATGCTCACTGGTAGCCTCAGTCTGAAGAGGATAGAAGCCATTCACATTGCCACCACCTGAGATAGCCTCGTTGATGAGATCCCAAGCCTTCACCTTGCCTTCAGTGGCCTGCATCATGCCACTTATCCATTTGTTCATCGCCCAGGTAAGAGTATCTGATTTCTCCTTAGGAGTGAGAGGGATACCATTACCATACTTTTCACATTTGAAGTCAGGTCCCTGCCAGTTGCTAGCCCAACCGGTTGTTGCATTCTTGGCAAAGTCGCCATTCGCAACAAGATTATCCTCAGTACCTTCCTTGACAAGGGTAATATCATCCATATATACACTCTCGCCAGACTTCATTTTACCGAAGCAGAACTGCAACTTATCATGTGTAAACGCAGCAGTAAACTCCCAAGTATATGTTTTCCAGTCAGTAGTAAGATTATGAGCTTCACAATACTGCACATCATTACTACCACCCCACTCGTTTTTATTAGGACTGGCATCCCAGATAGGCCAGAAAGCAAATTCCGCAGCAGATGAAGCCTTCAACTTCATCTTCAAGACATACTTAGCGCCCTTTTTCAATGCCTTAGGCAACGTATACATTGCCTGATGATCCCAGGCATTTGAGCCATCCTTAGTTGTGGTATATTTGATACAGAAGTTTCCAGATGCACTTGTACCAGAACCTTGCTTGATTGCAAAAGAAGGTCCCTGCCAGTTGTTACCCCAAGCAGAAATATCATCTTTAGCAAAATCGCCATTAGCCACTAAGTTGGTTTCAGTGCCATCCTTTACCAATTTGACATCATCGAAATCGATGCTACCACCTAACTTACCGAAACTAAATTGCAACATATCATGAGGAAAGTCTGCATTAAATTTCCAGGTAACCGTTGTCCATTCTGTAGAAGCTTTCTGAGCTGCCAAGTACTGAACATCCTTACTACCACCCCACTCGTTCTTGTTAGGACTAGCATTCCAGATTGGCCAAAAATCAAGATCACAATCTTGTGATGCTTTCACTTTCATTGAAAGAGTATAAGCACCCCCTTTTTCCAATGGCGTAGCCAACTTGCAGGTAGCCTGATTATCCCAGGCATTTGAGCCAGCCTTATCTGTGGTATATCTAATATACTGATTGCCGCCGCCCGGCGCCTCAGGAATAGGCTTATCGGCTATCAATCCCTTCAAATACTTGCTAGGCTGCTGAGCATGCCAGGCAAGCGTATGACCATAAACTGTTAACCCTGCATCCTCTGCTGCGGAAACAAAAGAAGATACCTTACTGAAATCCATCACACCCTGGTCGTTGACACAGGAAGCCATCTTCATGGCATTGCCTGCAACAATCTCATCAAAGTTATGGGCTGCAAGACGGAAGAGAGGACCCTGCTGGTTGAACTCGTCCACGCCAAGTGCAGCACTTACCTTAAAGCCAGGATGAGCATTACGATCCAGATACTCCTTCAATGGCGCATAGTCGTTGAGATACTCATACTGAGCGATGGTCTGAGGCTTCTCTACATCATATTTCCAGTCATCCCAGTCTGCACAGCTGCCCAAAACAAATGGGCAGACCAGTGCAGATATAATATATTTATTTACATTCATACTACTAAATTCATTTTCATTAGTTTGTTACGAAATTACTTCCATGACTCACGCTTGTTGCCACGACTCATCATAGACATCACATAGTCGGCAGAGATGTTCCATGTTTTCTCGTGCTCTACATCACCAGCATTGGTCACTACAGTAGCATTAAAGTTAATCTTCAGACAATCAGCCATACGGTTCTTGTCGCTGAAATCCTGAATGCCACGAGGAGCAAAAGTACCAGTACCGATCTCCTTGCCATCCTGAAGAACCTTACAGTTTTCACCATTGAATGCCAGAGTAATGGTCAACTCCTTCGATGCATCAATCTGACTCCAGCTATCCGTTGTATCATCATGCTTCCACTCCTTTACAGGATAAGAGCAAGTGATGGAAGATGTGTTGAAATCTACAGTTGAAACCACATCCAAGTCATCCTCATTCTTGTGAGTGATGGTCTTCAAATCCTGGATATTGGTAGTTCCTGTCTTGCAATACATACCTGAGTACTGATTCTTGTACTTCACACAGATCATCTGATAGTTCTTCTTTTCAAGGATAGAATCACCAGTGAGGGAAGAAACAAGTCTTACTGGCAATACATAGTGAGTAGTAGCAGCCTTCGGATCGTTGAAGAAGGCATCAGTAAGATGCACTGTTGTACCACCAATGATTTTTCCCTTAGGGATAGTCAGGGTGTTAGGATCCTCCAGAGTATAGTAGGATGAAGGGAGCACCTCCATACCACTACCTTCCTCGAGAAGAGATGGATCTATCTGATAGCTGATCTTGCAATCCTTGGTATTCTTGTAGCCACCACCCCAAGTTGCCTGCAGCTTGAACTGATGAGCATTGTCGTCGGTATTTACCGCATCATCGTCATTGCCGAGGGTGATAACGCGGATAGGTGCCTGCATAGCGAAATATACAGATATCTTACCGTTGTTGCCACCATTGGCTGTTCCTCCCTGAAGACTATCTTCCCAATCTCCGTTTGAACAAGAGGTAGAAAGACCAGCTACCAAGGCAAGTCCCATGATTGCAGTTCCTATTTTTCTGAATGTTTTATTCATTTTCTTCATTTTTTCTTGTTATTACCAAATGTTGTTCTTTTTACCATCCAGCGTTCTGAACGAGTGATGGGAAATTAAGAATCTGGTCGTATGGTATAGGACCATAGAAGGCATCCTTCTTGAAATTACGTGTTTCCACTGAGATTGGAGTATATTTCTTGCCTGCCTCTTCGTTGGTGATGCTCATACCCTTTGCCTCCTCTGTGAGGTTTGCCTTCCAGCGACGCAGATCCCAGAAGCGGAAGCCTTCGAAACAAAGCTCGATGCGGCGCTCGTTTCTAATCAAGTCACGCATCTTTTCCTTGCTCTGTGCACACTCTTCCAGGTATGGATCTTCACCAGACTCTCCCAAGCCTGCACGCTCACGGATTGCCTTGATGACATCGTAGGCTGAGTAACCTGTACCACCCTTAGGGCCATAAGCCTCATTGGCTGCCTCGGCATAATCCAGATAAAGCTCTGTGTAACGGATGCGGGCTGTGTAATGATAAGCCTTGCCGTTAACCGTAGGATCCAGGTTGATGTCCTGACGGAGGAGCTTCTTCATATAGTAACCTGTGCGGGTTGACTTGGAAACGTCCTTGTTGAGACCATCGAGATTGTCTGCGTTGTCTGCCTGTGTATTGATGACAGCATTTCCTGAACCGGCTGTCTGTCCATTATAGATAATGTACTTAGCCAGACGTGGGTCACGGTTTGCGTATGGATTAGCTGGGTCATATTCGCTATTGGCATCTGTAATAGGATAACCGTTGGCTGCAGGGAATGCATCTACAAGATTCTGGGTTGGATTGATACGACCCTGACCATAGATTGATGGTGGATAGTACTTGGTCTCCAAATCATTGCTCTCGCTCTTCTCTGTACGCCAGAGTACTTCCTTAGGACATTCTGCCGCTGTAAGATCCTTCATGTTTGGGTCTGCATACCACTCCAAACCATTTGTATCAATGCCTGAGATGCCACCATTGAGGTCGAGCACTGCCTTGGCATATTGGGCTGCCTGCTCGTAGGTTACGCCGCTGCCACTGGCAAAAGCTGGAGATGCAGCCATCAATGTAGCCTGTGCAAGAACGGCACGGGCGATACGACCACTTAAGCGTCCGGCGAAGTTGGCACCAAGTACACGATTGTAAGTAGCCTTTGTAACTGTATAGGATTTGCCAAGGCAACTAACGGTCATTGTCTCGTTATCCGTATCCTTGTAGTCAACAGGGAGTACGCGTACAGCCTCTTCTGCATCCGCAATGAGCTGCTTCATGCAGTCGGCATAAGAAGCACGCACCTCCAGGGAATTGAAATCTGAACTTACATCCGTTGGCTCAAGAATATTAGGCACACCGAGGAGTGTTCCATTGGCGTCCAAACCGCCATGGGCACGGAGCAGATAGTACATGAAGAGTGCTCTCAAACCCTTTGCTTCGCCGATATAACGCTGCTCATACATGGCACGCACAGCCTCATCGCTGTTCCAGTTTACCTTATCCACATTGGCAAGGAAGAGGTTGATATACTGGATGGCTGCACGACAGTCGCGCCAGGTTTCCACCGGATTATTGCTTGAAGTCCAGCTATCTACGCCAGTCATCTTACGATAAGAGTCGGTAGCGTCGTTACTCACGGCATCGTCTGTAGCGACATCGTTGAACGAGTATTCGCGGTTTGGCAGACGGGTATAGGCGTTGCCAAGCACACCATCAGCATAGTCAGGATGGTCGTACATATACTCGAAACCCAGATGGTTTTCGATGGCAGGCTCGAACATATCGTCGCAGCTTGTCAGTCCTATCGAAAGAGCCAGTCCGAGCACCACTCCACCAATTTTATATTTTGATAGTAAGTTGTTCATCACTTTTGTCATTTTCGTTATCTTAATTTTCTATATTAGAACTCAACCTTTGCACCGATGGTGAAACTGCGGGTTTGAGGAGCAGAATCTACATTGCGTTCCATCTGCTTGCGCTCACCGGCTATCGTCAGGAGGCTGCTGCCATTAACATATACCTGCAAGCCCTTCACCAAGCTGTTGTCTCCGAAGAGTGTCTTGTTGAAATCGTAGGTAAGCTGCACGCGGCTCAAGTCGATGCGGTCGGTTGAATACATCCAGTAGTCGGAAGCATTGAAGTTGTTGTCACCACTCTGTGTTGTCAGACGAGGATAGGTGATAGACTCTCCGTTCTTGTATTTACTCTCTGTCCAGGCACCGAGTACCACATCACTGTACTTACGCTCACCGTAAACCCAGTTGTAGGTATCGTCCTTGATAGCATTGCCACCAAACTGACCTGTCAACATGGCGAAGAGAGTGAAGTTCTTGTACCTCAAGGTAAGATTCATACCACCGGTGAACTTGGCGCTCCAGCGACCGATAACCACGCGGTCCTTGCTGTCGATGACACCATCACCATTCTGGTCCTTGTATCTCAAATCACCTGGCTTCAAAGTACCGAAAGAACTCTTGACCTTATCATTGTCAATTTCTTTCTGACTGTTGTAGTAGCCTAAGCACTCATATCCCCAAAGGGCATCAATGAGCTTGCCTTCTGTACGCATGTAGTCATACTCAACATTCTCTGCAACCTTCAGGTTCTTTGAACTGTTGGTCTGTCCGAATGCCTGGATGCCATATTCGAAGTCTCCCACCTTGTCGTTGTAACCGAGAGAGAAGTCAACACCTGTGCGGCGGTTCTTGCCGTAGTTGATGTATGGCACGAATGTAGATACAGGCCAGTAGGTATGCATGTAGCTTGGATAGATGTAATCTGGCTGAGCAAGCAAACCATCAGTCACCGTGTTGTAGTAGTTCACGGCAAAGCTGAGTCGGTTGCCGAACAAGGCACCATTCAAACCTACATTGAATTCCTTGCGCTTGATGAAGCCCAGCTTGTCGTTGCCACCACGCTGAGAGTCGGAAGTCTGGATGCTGTTATTGGCGTCAGACCATCCCCACCATGTACCGGTAGCCGTGAAGATATTCTTATACATGAAGTACTCAGAAATATCAAGATCCTGGTTCAAGACGGTATAACCTGCGGTAAGACGGAGGTCATTAAGCCAGTTTACATCCTTCAGGAAATTCTCTTCAGAGAGTCTCCAGCCGAGAGTTGCCGATGGAGAAATGGCATTGCGGTTGCCCTCAGGAAGCTTTGCCGAGTGTACCACATTGGCTGCCAAGTCGGCATAGTACTTATGTGCATAGTTGTATGACACGAGAAGTCCCAGGTTGGCATTGCTTACCTTGTGATACTCACCGCTGATGGTCTGCTGATAACCATTGGCAAGCAAGGTGGCATTGACATTGTGATTGCCGAAGGAGTTAACGTAGTCAAACTGTCCGGTCCAGGCAAGCGTCTGGCGCTCTGCTGAGTTGCTGGAGTTCAAAGTACCCGTATGCTTATCCTCACCATACTGTGTGACGGAACCGATAATCTGCTTGCCGTCAAACTGTGTCCAGTTGACACCGAAGGTTGCATAACTGTCGTTCAAGGATGTTGTGTATGACGTAGAATAGTCAACCGCAAACATGGTCTTGAAGCTCAATCCCTTGAGCACAGAAGACAGGTCAAACTTGACACCTGTATCAAACTGCATCTGGCGGGATGTCCAGGTGTTGTAGCCTGCAGCATACATATCTGCAAAGGCATTGGTCTGGTCTTCCTGTGTAGCACCCAGGAAATACTGTCCGGCTGGCAATCCCACAGGATTGGTGATGATATTTCTTGAGTTATTGATGAGAGCCAGAGAATTGGCATCCATCGGGTCAAGATAAGACAGCGGGATGAATGGAGCCACACGGTTAGGGCGCAATGTAGAAGCTGCCTTCCAGAATTCGCTGTTTGAACCATGCTGGTTATAATAGGTAGCGTTGGCATTCACCCAACCAGAAGCCCAGTCAGCAAGCTGGAGGTCGATGTTACCACGTACGTTCAGGCGGTCGGTATAGTTGTTCTTTCCTTCACCGAAATTGAAGAAATCGCCCTCGCGGTAGTAGCTTACGTTGGTATAGAACTGTGCAAACTTACCACCACCTTCGAACTCAGCCGTCACATCGTAGCGAGACTTGGTCTTCTTGAGATAATCAGAATTATAGAACTGCTGGTTTGGATAACGGTAAGGATTGGTACCTGCAGCCGTGTTATAGATGTCTTCAGCTGAATATTTAGCAGAAAGACCATCGTTGGCAAGTGCCTGATTGTAAAGCGTCATATACTGCGCACCATCGAGGTAGGTAGGATAAGACTTCGCTACACTCATCTGATAGTTGGCACGGGCTGTAATCTTCAGCGGTTCAATCTTACCACGCTTTGTTGTGATGAGGATAACACCCTTTGCAGCACGGCTACCGTAGAGAACAACGGCAGAAGCACCCTTGAGGAAGGTAATGTCTTCAATCTCCGTTGGCAAAACATTGTTTGCATCACGTGGCACACCGTCAATCAGCACGAGTGCATCACCCTGATTCCATAGCGACCCGTTATAACCTGCAGCCAAAGCCTGCATATTGTCGAGGCTATAGGTATTGTAGTTCTTCTCCAGCAGATTCTTCACCTTGACCGTGCTGACAGGAGTGATTACATCACGGGCATCCGCCTTGCGGAATGCCACGTTGATGGTGTCTGCTTCTGTGGCATCCTGTGCCATCACTCCTTGTGCAGAGAGAGCGAAGAGGGAAACCGGAAGAATCGCTTTATATCTTGAAATTATGTTGCTCATAATTTTTTCTTCTTTATTCTTTTAATTGTTTTCTTGATTCACACTCTATTACCAACCTGGATTCTGGAACATCTCAGGATAGATACTGGTGTCTTTCTTCTTCAAAGGCATCCACCAGTGCTTGCTTGTGAAGTGGCGGGTAAGAATGGTCTTCTCCTTGAAACCGGATACCTCGGTGTTCTGTGGATTCTTTGGATCAAACTTGCCTGCACGTACAAACTCCTGCGATGTCTTGATGTTGTAAGGTGCCTTGTCGAGAAGCAACCAGCGACGCAAGTCATTGAAACGGTGACCTTCGAAAGCAAGCTCTACGGCACGCTCGCGGCGAACCTCATCCATGAACTTGTCCTTGTTGCCTGTAAACTTGGCTGCTACGTCTGCTACTCCGGCACGCTCGCGAATCTTGTTCACTGCATCGAGAGCTGTGAGTGAGCACTTGGCAGAAGCGGTGGCTCCACCTACGGCTGCACAAGCCTCGGCATACATCAGGTAACAGTCGGCAAGACGCAGGTAAGGCACATCAATGTACAACTTGTTATAAGTACTACCCATATCATAGTTGTTGGCGATCATAGGAATGAACTTATAGAGCAGATAACCAGTGCGGCTCTCGTTGATATCGTCACGGTAAGTACCACCTGTATAGAGGTTGGCATATCGATTGGCATCCGGTTTGATGTCTCCCTCTACCACCTTTACTCCATCATATACGATGTCGTGATAGAAACGTGGGTCACGGTTCTTCCAAGGATGGGTTGGGTCGAAACCAGACTCTGGGTCATCGAGAGGAAGACCATTCTTCATACCATAATAGTTTACGTAGTTGGCTGTAGGCTGTGAGGCAGCCTGACCACCTGTAAGAATCTGACCGCCAAACTCGGTGAACACTCCGAAGTGAGAGTTTTGCCATGCATCGGCTGGAATATCACGGAGAATATTCTCGGTAGAACCTGGAGGAAGCATGTTCTTGTTCCAGGTATAGAACAGATCTGAGTAATCAGCAAAATCCACGAGCTTGTACTGGGTCTGTCCTGTCTCAACAAGAGTAAGGAGTTCGCCAAGTGCCTCGGCAGCCTGCTGTGCATAGTTGGTATCGTAATCGTAGGTGCTGGCATTGCCGTTTACGTTCATCTTGTCATCGCAGTTCTTCACCAGTGGAGAAGCTGCCCACAAGAGTGATTTGCCTTCATAGGCAAGTGCGGTAATCTTGTTGATGCGGAAGCCATTCTTGCCTAATGTATTGCGACCAACAGAAGACTTATCCCAGTCGATAGGCAGAAGCTCTGCAGCCTCACGGAAGTCTTTAGCAGCCTTCTCGGCACATGCCTGGCAGCTTTCACGAGGAAGAGTCATTGGCTGGTCAGCAGCTATGGTATGATCAATATATGGCAGACCACCGAAATACTGCATCAGCTGGAAATGAAGCCATCCACGGAAGAAGAGCAACTGACCCTTGATGGTATTCTTCTCCTCCTGGGTGGCAGCCGTCATCAGGTCCATATTCTCCAGGCCCAGATTTGCCTTACGGATGCCATACCATGCAGCCTTCCAAAGACCACGAGAAAAACGATAATTATTACCAGCATCGTTTGGATCCAAAAAACTTGACCCCTGGTCCATGAAGCATGCGCCCCATCCGTCAAACTCTTTCTGCCAGCCCCAGAAGTCACCCTGGTCAACCTTGTAGCCCATGAGGTAGTCGATACCCACAGCCTGGATATCATCCTCACCCCAGTTCCAGCACGTTGTCCAGTAACTCTTGGAGAAGTCAGGAATACAGAGATAAAGCTCCTCTGTAAAGCCCTGGAAATTCTTGAAATTCTTGAAAGCAGCCTCTGGAGATACATCCGATTCTGGTGACTTGTCAAGATAGTCTGTACAGCTGGTAGTCAGGGCGAGAGAACATCCCAATGCCAACGCCAGGCAGGCAGACTTATATTTAGAAATTATTCTTGTCATAATAAATAATGTGTTATATTAACGCTGTTTACAACTCTAACTTGATACCGAAGTTGATACGCTTCATTGTAGGGTATGCACCCTGAGAAGCAAGACCTGTACCGGCGAAGTTCGACTCACGGTCGTCAGGCATATCAGTCCAGAGGAAGAGGTTGTTACCATTTACATAAACCTTCAACATCGAGAGACCGAGACTCTTGATCCATCCGCCATTCCAGGTATAAGCCACCTCCAGGTTCTTCAAGCGACAGAACGAACCATCGTAGAGGAAGCGGGTACCCTCATAGTAACTTGGAGTAGAGTTCATGCGGAGTGAAGGAATTCCGTTTGGAGTTGATGGTGACCAGTAAGCACCCTCCTTGAACACCGTGTGAAGGTATGGCTTAGGCAGTGAGTTGAATGATACATAGCGGCTCACGTTGTTTACGCCATAGAACTGCGCAAAGATACTGAATCCCTTGTAGTCAATACCGATAGTGGCATTGTAGGTGTTCTGAGGAGTACCTGTAAAGCCATAAGGCGCACTATCATTGGTATCAATCACACCGTCACCATTGAAGTCGGTGATGATATACTGACCTGGCAACTTCTGGCTGTCGTTGGTATTGTGAGGAGTCATGGCGATGACATCATCCCAAGACTGTGCTGTACCATTGTCGAGATAGCTCTTGCCCTGTCCGATGGAGAATCCCATGTTCTTCTGGTATGCAGGAAGCAACGCTGGGTCGTCATGCTCGGTAACAACATTTTTTGCATGCGTCATGCTCATATTGGCATAGGCATGGATACCGTTGGCAAAGTCATACTGCAGTCGAACTTCAAGCTCATAACCTGTGGTCTTGGTTCTACCCTTGTTCAGGTAAGGAGCAGAAGCACCGAAATAGGAAGGCACCGAACGGCTGTTACCGGCAATCATGATGTCGGAACGCTTCTCATTGAAAAATTCAAGCGAACCGGCTACGAGACCACCGAGGAAAGCATAGTCGATACCGAAATTCTGTTTGATGGCCTTCTCCCAATGGATATCTGGGTTACCAACCTTCGATTCCTTATACCAGGTGTAAATGGATTCGTTGTTTGGGTTGGTTGAATCAAGATGGGTCTTGCCACCGTAAGCCCAAGTGGTCTGGTAGAGCCAGCGTTCCCATACATTATCCTCACCAATCTCTCCATAAGAGTAGCGGAACTTGAGGATATCAACCAGGTTTCTGCCGAATACCTTTGTTTCTGTCACTGGCTTGAACCATTTCTCGTTGGCTACGTTCCAACCGATAGCACCTGAATTGAAGAAGGCGAAACGATTGTCCTTGGAGAACTTCTCCGAACCGTTGTAGGCACCGTTATACTCGAACATGTAGCGATCGTCATAATTATAGGTGGTACGGAATGCCCAGTCCTCACGGTAGTTGGTAAACTGAGAACCTGTAGCACGCTCTGAGCGGTTGAACACGCCCATGGCGGTTACATCGTGCTTGCCGAACTTGCGTCCCCAATAGAGCTGTGCCTGATAGAAGAGGTTACGCTGGGTAAGATCGTTGTTGAGCTTACCTGCATCAGTCTTCCATGCGATGGTCTCCACAAAATCAAAGTTATTTTTACCGCCTGGCTTCTCCTTATAGGTTACCACACCCGTTACAGGGTCGATATACTTATACTGGGCTGCATGGTTGAGGTCGTCGATACCTCGGCTTGCCTCCACAAACACGTTATCCCAAGATACGATGGCAGATGCCTTCAATCCCTTAGTAATAAAGGAAAGATCCTGCTCGAGCGTAAAGTCGGTGTTGATACGGGTTGTGGTGGTTGACTGCTCACCATGAAGTGCAAGCTGGGTCACAGAGTTAGGAGAGCCTTGCTCATCTTTAGGGAAATAGCCCCAAACACCATCGCTATACTGTGGCAGGAAGTTATCATGAGGTGCTGAGTAAGCTGCCTGCCAGAGCTGGCTCTCAGCCCATGAACCTTTCTCCAAGCCATAAGGTGACTTGCGGATACCATGGCTACCCGAAAGGTTTGCCTTCAGCGTGGTAGTCTTGGTGAGCTGGAAGTCGAGATTGGAACGAACGTTGATACGGTTGAATCCGTAACCACTGGTATAACCACGATTGTTATTCCACTCGCGGAAGAGGTCACCCTCGTGCTGATAGTCGATGGCTGCATAATACTTCACTGCCTTGGTACCACCAGCGATATTCACATTGGCATTGTAAGACATGGCGTAGTCCTTGAAGAGTTCCTTCTGCCAATCAACATCAGGATAACGCTCGCTCATCAGGAATCCGGTCTCCGGATCAATACTGCCTGCAGGAGCATTATATTTGTTGATGAAGTCGGTAGAGCGGATGTCACCCCAGCTTGAAGGTGAGAGTCCCAACTCATGCTTGATTGCCTGGTTCGCATAATAGAGCGCATCGGCAGAACCGTAGGTCTCAGGCAACTTAGACACCAGCTTGATAGCAGTGCTTGCACTGGCAGAAATCTTGGCCTTGCCTTCTGTACCACGCTTGGTGGTAATCAGGATAACACCATTCGCACCCTTCACACCATACACGGCAGTGGCAGAAGCATCCTTCAATACAGAGATAGACTGTACGGAATGGATATCCACACTCGACATAGGGCGCTCGATACCATCCACAAGAATGAGAGGGTCGGAAGAGTTCCAGGAGCTCACACCACGAATCACAATCTTAGGATCCTCATCACCAGGCATACCTGATGAAGATGATGTAATCACACCAGGCAGATTACCTGTCAGGGCAGAACCAATATCAGATACACCACCTGCACGTTCCAGCACCTTACCTGTGGTCTGGGTAATGGCACCTACGACAGATGCCTTCTTTTGCTGACCATAACCAACGACTACAACTTCGCCAATGGCATTGTCGTCTTCGAGGGTAAGTTTGAACTCTCTCTTCGTACCAATCTTTACTTCCTTGGTCTTCATACCTACGTATGTAAATACGAGGATAGAATTCTCAGAAGGAACACTGATGCTGAAATTACCATCTAAGTCGGTGACCGCACCGACGCTGGCATTACCTTTCACTTTTACAGTGGCACCTATCAGAGGCTCACCTGTACCGTCAACAAGATTACCCTTGACCTGGATCTTCTGTGCCTGAGCATTCAGGCTGCAGAAAGCTCCCACCAAGCATAAGGCTGCTGTCCGTTTCATTGTTAACACTTGTTCAATTATGTTCTATTCATTTTTGATTTATGTTTTATAGTTTATGCATTCACATATTTTATATGATTGTCTATTCGCGGGTGCAAAGATACTTGTTTCATTTCAGATACACTTTGTCTCTTGTAACAGATACTTTGTCGTTGATAACAAACTTTGTAAGAACGAGTCTTTCCGCCCTTTAACAATTGTTTTACTACATAAATACCTTTTTTAGGTTTATTCACTTTTACACCAGCTATATTATAATAATAGGTGGCGATAACTTCTTCATCGTTCACATTCTGCTCAATTCCCGTATCCGTCTGTTTCATGTACCATTCCTTGTACCAGTTCATGCAGGATCACCTGATAATAAACACCAAAAGGCATATTATTTGTTTTCTGTAATCAAAAAAAGAAAGAATTATTGGGATATTCCAACTAAAAATCGTACTTTTGCAACCAGAAAATAACACTATAAATATAAACAAGAAACATGAAAACTATAAGCCAATTAATCATCACGATGATGATTTGCCTCTTCTCCATCCAGACATGGGCACAGAGCGGCAAACTCTTCAACACGGATAATCAGCTCTCGAGCAACCTCGCCACGCAGGTGTTCCAGGACAAGAGCGGATTCATCTGGATAGCCACCCGCAACGGTTTGAACATCTACGATGGTTACAACATCACCGTAATAAAGAAGGATATGTCAAATTTTTTAGGTCTCAACAGCAACTACATCAATAGCATTGCGCAAGACGAGAAGGAACATATCCTGCTAGGTACCAACAACTCTCTATTGGAATTGACGGGAAGCGAATTCCTAAAAATCCCTATGCTCGATTCCAAAGGCAAAGAACTCGCCACCTACGTAAAGCAGATATATCCGCTAAGAAACAAAGACGTAGCCGTGGCTACATCCGGTTATGGCATCATGCTCAAAAAGCAGGATGAACAAAAATGCCATGCCATGAAGGGAGAGGTGGAAAAACTGAAATATATCCACAAACTCCTGGAAGACAAACGGGGCAGACTCTGGATCATCACCGAAGACGGAAAACTCTACCGCAAGGAAACTAACGGCAGAGTCACCTCCCACTTTGCCGGTACCGAAGGCGTGAGCGCACAGGATATCCTGCAGGATGCCCTGGGCAACCTCTATCTCGCCAGCAAGAACCAGGGCGTATATCTGCTCAGGACAGGAAGCAACGCCTTTGCCCGAATCAGCAACATCGGAAACCTGCCCATCGGCAACATCTATATCAGCCGCAACAACAAGCTCTATATCGGCTGCGACGGACTGGGCATCTATGTATATGACCCTCAGACCGGATTCCTGCAGGATAACCCACTCTTCAGCCGACTGGTGAACCTGGCAAAAAGCAAGGTGACCAGCATCATAGAAGACAATCATGGCAACATCTGGGTGAGCATGCTGCAGAAAGGCGTGTTCATGCAGCGCAACATACAGAACGACTTCAACTACATGGGCTTCCGCCTGGGCAGCCTCAACGTGATTGGCGAGAACTGCGTTACCAGCCTCAGCATCAACCAGGGCAACCAGGTGTGGGTGGGTACCG
>ERZ779643.1321-NODE-1321-length-17433-cov-2.440327_pt1 | contig 17433 bp, 18 predicted proteins | sample MGYA00511564_ERZ779643 | MGnify/ENA primary metagenome ERZ779643 (study PRJEB29588, sample SAMEA2147114) | human gut metagenome | biome: human gut; feature: human-associated habitat; material: faeces | place: Denmark | collected 2008/2010 ... | reverse complement strand
CTATCTCGGAGACTGGGGATGGTTTGCGCTGTTTGTTCTGATTTGTCTGAGTATCTGCGTGATTTACCTGCTTGTTAATCCAAAGGTAGTAAATCAGGTAAATAAGATTCTGACACTGTATACCCCGCGGCTGTGGGGCAGAATACGCCGGAATCAGGCGATATAAAGGAATCGTAGATTGACTTTTCCTCCTATATTTTCTAAGCTTAGAACCAGAAAGATATAGGAGGAATTTTTTTATGGATGCAAAAAAGTTTGGAGTACTCTGGTATTATGGAGAAATGTCTGCACGGATACTTAATGGTGTAACGGCACAGAGTATGATAGAAGTAATTCGTATTTGACAATTTCAAAAAATGATTATATAGTGGCAGAAAAGAACTTTTGTTTTCACAGAGAAAATACACTGAGGGAGGAACGTAATAATGTACGAATTTACGCAGGATTGTCTGACGGGCATCGACCAGATCGATGAAGAGCACCGCAAACTGTTTTCGCTGATCAATGAAGCGGTTGAACTGCCGAAGGAAGCACGCACACCACAGACGGTAAAAAATATACTGGCACATTTAAGTGATTATGCCGTAAACCATTTTGCACACGAAGAAGCCTATATGGAGGCACAGAACGATCCGGAACTGCCGTTGCAGAAAAAAGAGCATCAGGCATTTGCCGATCACGTAAACCTTCTGGAAAACCAGCCACTCACCGGGGAGAATGCATCGGCGATGCTCGATGAGATTCTGACCTATCTGGTACGCTGGCTGTACCGGCATATTTTAAGCAGTGACATGATGATCGGAAAAATGCAGAAAGAAGATCCGTTTGTGTTTACCGCGAAATATTATACGGGAATTGAACTGGTAGACAGGGAACACCGGAAGCTGTTTGAGATTATCGGAGAGGTAAATGCACTGATCCATAACGACCTGCTTCATGACAAATACGATGAAATTGTACGTCTGCTGGATGAACTCCGGGAATATACCAAGTTTCATTTTGAAGATGAAGAGGCCTATATGCAGAAAATCAACAGCCCGATGCTGGAAGCGCAAAAGAGGGCGCATCAGGCATTTGTGGACAAGCTGATGAGTATCGATCTGGATAAGCTGGAAGAAATTGATGACAACCAGCAGGAATATCTGCATGAGCTGATCGAGTTCCTCGGCGGATGGCTGATCAATCATATTTTAAAGATGGATACGCAGATTGAAAAGACAGAGCAGTAAGTATTATGTGCGGTGAAAGGATTATTTTCACCGCATTTTAATATGTCAATTTAATATGAAACTTATATAGAAAATACGTTATCCTTTTTAAAAATATTCTTTATAATAAAAGATAGCGAGATTGAGAAAAGGAAGTGTATTTTTATGGCAACAATTTTTCCAAGGGAACAGAAGGCAAAAATGCTTTTTGAAAAGATTAAAGAGAATCCGCAGGCATGTGAGCGCCTGATGGAAACGTTTTATGATGCGCTCGGAGTGGGCGATGATTATGAGGGCAACGGTCTTTCTGCGGAGCAGTTTGCAACCGCACTGTTTCGTTCTTATGAGGAAAAGGATCTGACGGCGTTTCTGATGGCAATCTGCCAGAACAGTATGTTTGATCTGCTGCGGAATTCGTTTCTGGCTCCGTTTCGTTTTAATGCCAATGGTCAGACAAATCCCTATATCCTGACGGATGAGGATGGGAAATTAATTCCGGATATCAAATTTCATGTCAGTGACAAAAATTATGAGCAGTTTTTTAAGGTATTTCAAAAGAGTGAACAGGTGAAGATGTATCTGAAAATACACGAAATCCGTGCGATTGTAGATGATCGTAACGAGAAGATCGGCCGCAAGATTCGTGATAATGAAATGAAGCGCATTCCTTATATGCTGATTGTCGGTGAAAAAGAGGCTGAAAATGGTGAAGTTTCTGTTCGTAGACAAGGCGAAGGTGACAAAGGAACCATGAAATTTGAAGAATTTGCTAAAATTTTGAACGAAGAAGTTCAGAATATGATAAATAAATGGTAACTTTGCAGCCGTTTGCAAAAGAGCACATTGTTAAACCTTTATGTATTCTTTTGCGTTAAGATAAAGAAATACTAATTAAAATAAGAAGAAACAAACAGGAACTAAAAGTTTTTTAATGAAGAATGACAGTTTAAAAGGGCAACACAGAATCAATGAACAGATTCGTGCCAAAGAAGTCCGCATTGTGGGCGACGATGTAGAATCGGCAGTTTATCCGATAGCTCAAGCTTTAAAAATGGCTGAGGATCATGAGGCTGACCTAGTTGAAATTTCACCCAATGCTGTTCCTCCAGTTTGTAGAATTATTGATTATTCTAAATTTCTTTATCAATTAAAGAAACGTCAAAAGGAACAAAAGGCTAAACAGGTAAAAGTAAACGTAAAAGAAATCCGTTTCGGACCTCAAACAGATGATCATGACTACAACTTCAAGTTGAAACATGCCATCGGATTCTTGCAGGACGGAGACAAGGTGAAAGCATATGTGTTCTTTAAAGGTCGTTCCATTCTTTTCAAAGAGCAAGGAGAGGTATTGTTGCTTCGTTTTGCCAATGACTTGGAGGAATACGGAAAGGTAGAACAATTGCCGGTACTGGAAGGTAAACGTATGATTATCATGCTGACACCGAAGAAAGCCGGAGCTGCCGCCGCTTCCAAACCTGCCGTTTCAAAACCGGTAGTGAAGAAGGTGGTCGTGACTCCCAAGCCCAAGACTGAAGAGTCTGAATGATAAGGAAAGAAACCACCCGCTAAAGGGTGTAAAGTTTAATAATTAAAATATATTGGAAAATGCCTAAGATGAAGACTAATTCCGGTGCCAAAAAAAGATTCGCTCTTACCGGAACAGGTAAAATCAAAAGAAAACACGCTTTTAAAAGTCACATTCTGACAAAGAAGACTAAAAAGCAGAAGAGAAACCTTACTCATACTGGTATTGTTGCCGGTGTTGATGTAAACGGTGTAAAGAAATTGCTTTGCATGAAGTAATTATTAGAGCGAGTTTTTTTAGATTTTTATTAACCGAGTGTATTAGCTAAAAAGATCATCGTAAAAGATGACGCTAACATTCAAAACAGATTAGAATTATGCCTAGATCAGTAAATCATGTTGCTTCAAGAGCAAAAAGAAAACGGATTTTAAAACTTACCCGTGGTTACTATGGTGCACGTAAGAACGTGTGGACCGTTGCTAAAAATACCTGGGAAAAAGGTTTAACGTATGCATTCCGTGACCGTCGTAACAAGAAACGTAACTTCCGTGCTTTGTGGATTCAGCGTATTAATGCTGCTGCTCGTCTGGAAGGTATGTCTTACTCTCGTTTGATGGGTGCTTTGCACGCTGCAGGTATCGAAATCAACCGTAAGGTGTTGGCCGATTTGGCTGTTAACCATCCTGAAGCTTTCAAGGCTATCGTTGCCAAAGTAAAGTAAGAATTTAATTTCTTAGGATAAAGAAAGGATCTGCCTGATTATGGGCAGGTCCTTTTCTTTTTGGGGCTTCTGAAATGACCGTTCGAAACTCGTGAGGATCGAAAATGAAACTGACGGGAAATGATTTCGTTTCTCGTCGATTTTGTTTTCGATGTTCGTGTATTTTTTCTACAATATATTTGGTTTACTCAAAATAAAAGCATATATTTGCAATACAATCAAACGAGCTTAAAGAGTTAAGCCGCACTTGTTCGATTGGGAAACTCATCAAATTATAATAATTCCGAGACATAGCTTTTGTCACCAATGGCGGGCCGCGCCCTTCGGGGTATGCTTAGCACGGCGGATTACAAAGGTGGCATGGCACTCAAATCCTGTCATACGGAGTTTATTCATATCTACGGTGCGGCTTTCATTCATATAGGGATTACCTTTTGAGGTAATCCCTTTTTTTATGCGTATCTTCATTTCTTTTTGATATGACTGTATGTACTTTTCAGGTAATGATTCGCTATTAAAAATGACTTTTTGTTGTTATGCGTTAAAAAAGTAGTGATATTCGAGTCATAACGTATTTTTTTAGTATATTTGTTTTATACATTAATTTTATCGCACTATGGACTTCGTTAAGTATTTATATATAGCTATTCGGGCAGCTTTGGATGCTGGTAAATCAATCATGGATATTTATACTGATCCTAATTCTGATTTTGGAATTGAACGTAAAGAGGATAATTCTCCATTGACATTAGCCGACAAGGCTTCTAACCGGATTATTGTTTCTGCTCTTTCAGTCACTCCGTTTCCGATTTTAAGTGAAGAAGAAAAGCAATGTCCTTATGAAGAGCGGAAGACGTGGGAGACTTTATGGGTCGTTGATCCGTTGGATGGAACCAAAGAGTTTATCAAACGGAACGGCGAGTTTACGGTGAATATCGCGCTGGTAAATAAGGGCATTCCGGTCATAGGGGTTATCTATGTCCCGGTACGTAAAGAGCTATATTTCGCCTGTGATACGTTGGGAGCCTATAAACTGACCAATATAGATAGCGCCAGTCAGCCCTCTATGGACGAGATGCGCCGGAAAGCGGCACGGCTTCCGTCGGCCCTGATGCATCAAGGGGTGGTGGTGGTGGCTTCCCGTTCCCACCAGACGGAAGAGACAACCCGCTATATTGAGAATCTTCGTAAAAAGGGACAGCCCGTGACATTGATCAGCAGTGGGAGTAGCTTGAAAATATGTCTGGTGGCAGAAGGCTCGGCAGATATTTATCCGCGTTTCGCTCCGACGATGGAGTGGGATACGGCAGCCGGACATGCCATAGCCAAAGCGGCAGGCTGTGAAGTGTACCATATTGACGAGAAGACCCCGTTGGCTTATAATAAAGAGAAGCTGCTGAATCCGTGGTTTGTGGTGAAAGCCGTTTCTCCCATTTCATGAAACAATTGGTCTGTTTTTCTTCAAAAATAGAAATTGGCGGATATTTTGCCGTTAGTCTGTCAATATCTTGTTATCTTTGCACTTTATCTGAAAAGAAATCAAATTTAGAGAATAGTGCATGAATTTTGAGATATTGTTTGTTCTTTTGGCGTTAATCGGGATGATCGCAGCGTTGATATGGGATAAGATGCGCCCGGGAATGATTTTGTTTAGTGTTACGGTATTGTTCTTATGTGCAGGAATCCTGACCCCGAAGGAGCTGCTGGAGGGTTTCAGCAACAAAGGGATGATAACAGTCGCTTTGCTTTTCTTGGTGAGCGAGGGCGTCCGGCAATCCGGGGCATTGACGCAGATTATCCGGAAAGTGCTGCCTCAAAGTAAGACTACCGTGTTCAAGGCTCAGCTTCGGATGCTCCCGTCTATTGCTTTTATATCCGCATTCCTGAATAATACGCCGGTTGTCGTTATTTTTGCGCCGATTATCAAGCGTTGGACAAAATCGATAGGATTGCCGGCTACCAAATTCCTGATACCACTTTCGTATGTTACGATTTTAGGTGGAATATGTACATTGATAGGGACATCTACCAATTTGGTGGTACATGGGATGATGATTGATGCCGGCTATGAAGGACTAAGCATGTTTGAGCTGGGAATGATCGGTATCCCCATTACCATCGGCGGCATTGCTTATTTGTTGATTTTTTCAAAGAAGCTGTTGCCGGAAGAGCGTGCAAACGATGAGGGGCAGGAAGATGAAGTAGAGGCAGACGAGGGTTTGCATCTGATGGAAGTAGTCCTTGGACCGCGTTTCCCCGGTATCAATAAGACGCTAAAAGACTTTGATTTTCGGCGCCATTATGGGGCTGAGGTGAAAGAGATTAAAAGGAACGGACGTAATCTGACGAAAAACAAAGACCGCATAACGCTTAATGAAGGAGACACCTTGGTGGTTATGGCTGATAGTTCGTTTATCAAGACCTGGGGGGAATCGTCCGTGTTTTTGATGATCGCCAACGGAGAAGATTCTTCGGCGCAAAACAACCATAAAAAGCGTGTTTTCGTCCTTGTGTTGCTGGCTTTGATGATTATTGGTGCGACTATCGGTGAATTGCCTATTACCCAGCAGACTTTTCCCCACGTGAAACTGGATATGTTTTTCTTTGCGGCGGTAACGGCGGTGATTATGGCGTGGACCAATATCTTTCCGGCCCGGAAATATACGAAATATATCTCATGGGACATTCTGATAACGATTGCTTGTGCTTTTGCCATTAGTAAGGCGATGGTCAATTCGGGCTTGGCGGATGTTATTGCCAATTTTATCATCGAGCTGAGTTATAGTCATGGTCCGTACGTCCTGTTGGCCATTTTGTATATTATCACGAATATCATTACGGAGATCATTACCAATAATGCAGCGGCGGCTTTGTCATTCCCGTTAGCGTTATCTATATCCAACCAGTTGGGAGTAGATCCCACTCCTTTCTTCATGGTTATTTGTGTTGCGGCTTCGGCCGGTTTTACCACGCCTATCGGATATCAGACCAACCTGATTGTACAGGGTATAGGTAATTATAAATTTACGGATTTTGTACGGGTAGGACTTCCGCTGAATATTATTGTCTTTTTGATATCCATATTTTTGATACCCCAAATATGGCCGTTTGAATAACTAACGAATTAGATAAAGATATGCAAGAAACAAATCATATTTATCCGATCTTTGACAAGATGATGACCCGTCAGGACAAAGAAAGCCTGTTGCACCAGAAAGGGGTGATGGTTTGGTTTACCGGGTTAAGCGGGTCGGGAAAAAGCACCATAGCGATTGCTCTGGAACGTGAACTTCATAAACGAGGTTTCCTTTGCCGTATTTTGGATGGCGATAACATCCGTAGCGGAATCAATAATAATTTGGGCTTTTCGGCTGCCGATCGGGTAGAGAACATCCGTCGGATTGCAGAAGTCGGACGGCTTTTTGTAGATACGGGAATTATTACGCTGGCTGCATTTATCAGTCCGAATAACGATATCCGTAAAATGGCGGCTTCGATTATTGGGGAAGACGACTTTATGGAGGTTTATGTAAGTACACCGATCGAAGAGTGTGAACGGCGTGATGTGAAAGGCCTTTATGCAAAGGCCCGCAGAGGCGAGATCGCTAATTTTACCGGTATTTCTGCTCCGTTTGAAGCGCCTGAACACCCGGCTTTGTCATTAGATACCTCGGTTCTCACCTTGGAAGAATCCGTTCATCAGTTATTGGAAAAAATATTACCGAAAATAAGAAAATAAAGATATTTATTATGTCTGATTACAAATTAAGTCATTTGCAGGAACTGGAAGCTGAATCGATTTATATCATTCGTGAAGTAGCTGCCGAGTTTGAAAATCCTGTTATGCTTTATTCAATTGGTAAAGACTCGTCCGTTATGGTTCGTCTGGCTGAAAAAGCCTTTGCTCCCGGAAAGGTTCCTTTCCCGTTGATGCATATCGATTCGAAATGGAAGTTTAAGGAGATGATTGAGTTTCGTGATAATTATGCCAAGAAATATGGCTGGAACCTGATCGTTGAATCGAATATGGAAGCGTTTAAGGCGGGCGTTGGACCGTTTACGCACGGAAGTAAAGTACATACTGATTTGATGAAAACGCAGGCACTGCTGCACGCGTTGGATAAATATAAATTTGATGCGGCCTTCGGTGGCGCCCGCCGCGATGAAGAGAAAAGCCGTGCGAAGGAACGTATCTTCTCTTTCCGTGATAAGTTCCACCAGTGGGACCCGAAGAACCAGCGCCCGGAATTGTGGGATATTTACAATACCCGTGTGCATAAAGGCGAAAGTATCCGTGTGTTCCCGTTGTCGAACTGGACGGAGCTGGATATCTGGCAGTACATCCGCTTAGAGAATATTCCGATTGTTCCGTTATACTTTGCCAAAGAACGTCCGATTGTCGAGATTGACGGAAATCTGATCATGGCCGACGATGACCGTCTGCCGGAGCAGTATCGTGACAAGATCCGGATGCGTAAAGTCCGTTTCCGTACTTTGGGTTGCTGGCCTTTGACCGGTGCTGTCGAGAGCGATGCCGATACGATCGAGAAGATCGTGGAAGAAATGATGACGACTACCAAGAGTGAACGTACAACCCGTGTCATCGATTTCGACCAGGATGCCAGCATGGAACAGAAGAAACGCGAGGGCTACTTTTAAATTGACAATTGACAATGGAAGATTGATAATTACAAGACCAGACTATGAAAAAGGAGAATTTAATAATGGATAAGTCGTTTGCCTTTGCGGTTCGAATTGTCCGACTGTATAAGCTCCTGTGTGCAAGAAGGGAGTTTGTTTTGTCCAAGCAATTGCTGAGATGCGGAACTTCAGTAGGCGCTTTGCTTAAGGAAAGTGAACATGCTCAGTCAAAGTCAGACTTTATAAATAAGCTGAGTATTGCTTTAAAAGAAGCAAATGAAGCAGAATATTGGATTCTCCTTTTGCATGAGACTGAATATATTTCAGATGTTGAATATCGGTCTATTGTAAAGGATTGTCAGGAAATTGTTCGATTGTTAATAGCAATTATAAAAACTTGTAAACTGAATATATAATGGATATAGAACAAGATAAGAAATTGTCAATTGGCAATAGTCAATTGTCAATTCGAGAGTTCCTCGATCGGGATGAGCAGAAAGACTTATTGCGCTTTCTGACTGCCGGATCAGTGGATGACGGTAAATCGACGTTGATAGGCCGTCTGTTGTTTGACAGCAAGAAAATATATGAAGACCAGCTGGATGCGTTGGAACGCGACAGCAAACGTGTCGGGAACGCCGGCGAACACATTGATTATGCGCTGCTGCTCGACGGGTTGAAGGCTGAACGTGAACAGGGTATTACGATTGATGTGGCTTATCGCTACTTCAGTACCAATAACCGTAAGTTCATCATTGCCGATACTCCGGGGCACGAACAGTACACCCGAAATATGATTACGGGTGGTTCGACAGCCAATCTGGCGATTATCCTGGTAGATGCCCGCACGGGTGTGATTACACAAACCCGCCGTCATACTTATTTGGTTTCTTTATTGGGCATCCATCATGTGGTTCTGGCCGTCAATAAGATGGATTTGGTTGATTTCGACAAAAAGGTATTCGACAAGATCGTTTCTGATTATTTGGCCTTTGTCAAGCCGTTGGGCATCGAAGATGTAACTTGCATTCCTCTTTCTGCCTTGGATGGCGATAATGTGGTGGATAAGAGCGACCGTACTCCGTGGTACGAAGGCCCGTCATTGTTGGATTTTCTGGAAACAGTGCCCATTGATAAAGACCGGAATTATAAGAATTTCCGTTTCCCGGTGCAGTATGTCTTGCGTCCAAACTTGGACTTCCGTGGTTTTAGCGGGAAAGTGGCTAGCGGCGTAGTCCGCAAAGGCGACGAAGTCATGGCTTTGCCTTCCAGAAAGAAATCTCGGGTGAAGAGCATCGTAACTTACGATGGAGAACTCGAAGAAGCTTTCCCACCTATGTGCGTTACCCTGACGCTCGAAGATGAAATTGATGTGTCGCGTGGCGAGATGCTGGTTCACCCCGACGATCTTCCGTTCGAAAAGCGCTGCTTCGAATCCATGCTTGTCTGGATGGACGAAGAACCCATGGATACAAGCAAGCAGTTCTACCTGAAACAGACGACCAATACCACGCGTGCTCGCATCGATACAATCCGGTATAAAGTAAACGTCAATACAATGGAACAGTCGGCCGTTGATCATCTTGAGCTGAATGAAATCGGCAAGGTCGTCATTTCTACCAACAAAGAGCTGTTCTTCGATCCTTACACCCAGAACAAGCCGACCGGTTCTTTTATCCTGATTGACCCGATCACCAACAATACGTCGGCTGTGGGCATGATCCTGAATCCGGTAGATGATAATCAGCTGGCTCTCGAAAACGAAAGCAGTGTGATTACCCTGAATTTACCCGAGATGGGAATTACTCCGGAACACTATGAAGCCGTCGAAAAGGTATGTAAGGAAATCGAAAGCCGGGGCATAGAGCTGCGGATTATTAAGTGAAAGGATATAAATAATACGACCTTATAATTGTTTGACAGTTGTCGAAAAGCTTTAGCACAGTTGTCAAAAAGCTTTTTGACATATATGGAAAAGCTTTTCGACGGCTGTGCTAAAGCTAAAAGGTCATTAGATTTGATTAAATATGGGATTACTTCAGTTTGACAAGTTGCCGATAAATACATTGGTAGGTGCCGATTGGGACACCTTTAAGAAGATTACTGACGGGCAATGGATAGGTGATGAGTATAAAGCTAAGTTCAGGTTGACGAAAGCTGTTTGCCGGCTATTGAGTTTATTGAAACCTTTTGAAGACCGCCGATATGCTAAACTGGAAAATCAGCCGCTTGAAATGGATCCGCTCTTTATCTTGGGCCATTGGCGGAGTGGTACGACATTTGTACACAATGTCTTTGCTTGCGACAAGCATTTTGGGTACACGACTACTTATCAGACGGTATTTCCGAACTTAATGCTGTGGGGACAGCCTTTCTTTAAGAAGAATATGTCTTTCCTGATGCCCGATCATCGTCCGACCGACAATATGGAACTGAAGGTGGATCTGCCGCAGGAAGAAGAGTTTGCCCTTTCCAATATGATGCCTTATACGTATTATAATTTCTGGTTCTTCCCGCAGAAGATGCTGGAATATTGTGATAAATATCTTTTGTTTAATACGATAACAGAAGAAGAACGCCAGATTTTCATGAAGGCATTTTTGAAGCTGGTAAAAATCTCTTTGCATAATACCGGCGGAACACAATACCTGAGTAAGAATCCTCCTCACACCGGACGGGTAAAGACCTTGCTGGAAATGTTTCCGAATGCCAAGTTTATTTACTTGAAGCGCAATCCATATACAGTCTTTGAGAGTACACGCAGCTTTTTTATCAATACAATCAAACCCTTGAAGTTGCAGCCGATATCGGATGAGGACCTGATCCGTAATTTCGTGGAAGTCTACAAGCGTTTGTTCTATAAGTTTGAAGACGAGAAACATCTGATTCCGGAAGGCAATTTGGTAGAACTGAAGTTTGAAGACTTTGAAAAGGATGCTTATGGGATGACGGAGGCTATTTACCGGCAGTTAAACCTGCCCGGGTTTGAAGAGTCAAAAGACAAGATTGCCCAATATCTGGGGAAGAAGAAAGGATATAAGAAGAATCAATATAAGTACGAAGATGCCACCGTGCATACCGTTGAGGAAAACTGGGGCATGGCTTTGGATAAATGGGGATATTCTTTGTAAGAGAAATGTTGATGATGATGAGAAAATATATATATATTTGCTGGATGGCGCTCTGCTTATGGATGTGTCAGGGTCGTCTGGCTGCAGAAGAATTAAAGTCGGCCTCGGATGAAAAGGTGACGTCATTCTTGTATGGTAACATGGATCAATGGCTGGTCCGCCAGATTGAAGAATCGGCTATTATCGGCGGTCAGACGAAATTGCTCTATGAGATTGCCGCCAAAGATACGGTGGTAGGCAATATAGCCTATACAAATGCCGGCGGTTCGCCCTGGCGTACTTCCAATGTGATGGCCAAGGTGGCGGGCATTGTCAAGACAAATGTATCTGTTTTCCCGGAACGTCGGGGAAAAGGCTGGTGCGCCCGCCTGGAAACGCGGATGGAAAAGGTCAAGGTATTCGGTATCGTGGATATTGAAGTCGTTGCTGCCGGTTCCGTTTTTCTGGGTAAGATTCATGAACCGATCAAAGGAACAAAGAATCCGCAGAGCATGCTGTTGAGCGGTATTCCTTTCACAAAACGTCCGAAGGCACTTCGGTTCGACTATAAAGTAAAGGTTATGCCGGAGCATCATCGGGTGCGCAGTACGGGATTCAGCCGGAAAACAACCGTGCCGGGCCAGGATTCGATTGCCGTCGTCCTGTTTTTACAGAAACGCTGGGAAGATAAAGACGGGAATGTTTTCTGTAAGCGGGTCGGGACCATGGTTCAGCGTTATGCACAGTCGAGTAACGGATGGGTAAACAACGTGACTTATCCGATTTTGTATGGAGACATCACCAAAGATCCGGCCTACAAAGACTATATGCGCATTCAGGTGGAAGAACGTTATACCACCAACAGCAAAGGTGAAAGCGTCCCTATCCACGAAATAGGATGGGCCGACAAGAACGAGACACCGACGCACATGATTCTTCAGTTTGTATCCAGCCATGGCGGAGCCTATATCGGTTCGCCGGGAAATACCTTCTGGATTGATAATGTGAAACTGGTTTATTGATTTCAGCAGTATAAAATAAAACGATAAAAGATATTTCAAGATGTCAGTGAAAGAACAAATAGAAGCTTTACGGAGTGAGCTTGAGCAGCATAATTATAATTATTATGTCTTGTCGGCTCCAACGATTTCCGACCAGGAGTTTGATAAAAAGATGAAAGAGCTTCAGGATCTGGAAGCTGCTCATCCTGAGTATTATGATCCGGATTCTCCGACACAGCGGGTGGGAAGTGACTTGTCGAAAGAGTTCGAACAGGTACAGCACCGCTATCCGATGCTTTCGCTGGGTAATACCTATTCGGAAGAAGATGTGCGCGACTTTTACGAACGTACGGCACGGTCGTTGAATGAACCCTTTGAAATTGTGGCTGAGCTGAAATATGACGGTACGTCGATTTCGCTGTGGTATGAAAAAGGACGGCTGGTCCGCGCCGTGACGCGCGGTGACGGTACAAAGGGAGATGATGTAACGGCGAATGTGAAGACCATCCGTTCTGTTCCCTTGCGTTTAAGGGGAAATGATTATCCAGAAGAGGTGGAAATCCGCGGAGAAGTGTTATTGCCCTGGGCTGAATTTGACCGTTTGAATAAAGAACGGGAAGAACAGGAGGAACCTTTGTTTGCCAATCCGCGGAATGCGGCGTCCGGCACATTGAAACAACAGAATCCGGCCATTGTGGCTGCCCGCAAGTTGGATGCCTATTTATATTATGTATTGGGCGAACATCTGCCGGCCGATACGCATTATGGTAATTTGGAAGCTGCCCGGCGATGGGGGTTGAAAATACCGGATGTGATGAAGATTTGCCATAACCTGCAGGATATATTCGATTACATTCATTACTGGGATACGGAACGGAAAAATCTGCCGGTGGCAACAGACGGCATTGTCTTGAAGGTTAATTCGCTTCGCCAGCAGAAAAACCTGGGGTTTACGGCCAAGAGTCCGCGTTGGGCCATCGCCTATAAGTTCCAGGCAGAACGGGCCGAAACCCGTTTGAATTCGGTTTCTTTCCAGGTAGGACGGACGGGCGCGATTACTCCAGTAGCTAATCTGGAACCGGTGTTGCTGGCCGGAACGATCGTTAAGCGTGCTTCCCTGCATAATGCGGATATCATTGAAGGCCTGGATCTGCATATCGGCGATCAGGTTTATGTAGAAAAAGGAGGTGAGATCATTCCGAAGATAGTCGGTGTGAATACCGAAGCTCGGACAATGATGATAGGCGATAAGGTACGTTTTATCACCCGTTGCCCCGAATGTGGAACACCGTTGGTCCGTCCGGAAGGCGAGGCCGCCCATTATTGTCCGAACGACAGTGGTTGTCCGCCTCAGATCAAGGGACGGATTGAGCACTTCGTTACACGGCGGGCGATGAATATCAACATGGGTCCTGAAACTGTCGAAGATTTATATGAAGCTGGCTGGGTAAAGAACGTGGCCGATTTGTATGACCTGAAGATAACCGACCTGATGTCGCTCGAACGCTGGGCCGAAAAGAGCGCCCGGAATCTGTTGAACAGTCTGAGAGAGTCGAAGTCTGTTCCTTTTGAGCGGGTGCTGTATGCCTTGGGTATCCGTTATGTGGGCGAGACGGTCGCAAAGCGTTTGGCCATGTCGTTCCATTCGATAGACGAGCTGATGCACGCTTCGTTTGAACAGCTGGTGGCAGTCGACGAGATTGGTGATCGCATAGCACAGAGTGTGGTGACTTATTTTGCTGACGAACGGAATCGTCAGATCGTGGAGCGTCTGCGTGCACAAGGCTTGCAGATGGCTGTTTCAGAAGCGGTATTGGCCAATCGTTCTGATCGGCTGAAAGGCCTGACTTTTGTGATCAGCGGTACGTTTTCACAACATTCGAGAGATGAATATAAGACTATGATCGAACAGCACGGCGGCAAGAATACCGGCTCTGTTTCAGGCAAGACCAGTTATATTCTGGCAGGCGAGAACATGGGACCGGCAAAGTTGGAGAAAGCGGCTAAATTAGGTGTTCGTATCATTCATGAAGATGAGTTCTTGAAAATGATAGAAGAATGATACTGTCGCATTATTTCATACGGAAGAAAATTCTGTCGATCTTGGCACAGCCAGCAACCCGTCAGCCGAAAGGTCTGTCTTTGTCGGAGGCAGAACATATTCTTCTGGTATATACGTATCCGGACAAAGAAGTAGTAGAGGCTTGTCTGGCTCAGGTGAAGGGGAAACATCAATGGACACATCTGTTATTCTCTGAAATTCCGGTGCTGGAAGCAGCGCTTACTTCAGATACGATTGTCTGTACCAAAAAAGAACTGGATGCCAAAGGTTTCCCTCCGGAGGCTTTGGTGGAAAAAGTAAAATCCGTTAAAGCCGATCTGCTGATTGACCTGACAACCGACGTCTGTTATCCATTATTATATTTGGTGGCACAGCATACAGCCGGAATGAAAGCCGGGGTAAAGAAACCATTCGGCGAATTCTATGATTTTTCACTGGTATTAAACTCGCGTGAAAAGATTTCGTATGTATGGCAACAAATCGTATTTTATTTGCAGACATTTCGTACGAAATAATAGAATTTTCTTATTTTTGCAAGAAATATAGAGATTTGTCAATTAAAACTTATGGCGGATATAAATTTAAAAGGGATGGGTGTTGCTTTGATAACCCCATTCAAGGAAGATGAGAGCGTTGACTACGAGGCTTTAGGTCGGTTGGTCGATTATTTGTTGCAGAATGGAGCAGACTATTTAGTCGTTTTAGGTACCACTGCAGAAACTCCGACATTGACTGAAGAGGAAAAGAAAAAGATCATAGAACTGGTTGTAACGAAAGTTCGTCATCGTATTCCAATCGTGTTGGGTGTTGGTGGCAATTGCACAAAATCGGTAGTAGACAAGTTGAAGAACGACAACTTTGAGGGCATTGATGCTGTCCTGTCGGTTGTTCCTTATTATAATAAGCCTTCTCAGGAAGGGATATATCAGCATTATAAAGCAATTGCCCAGGCAACAGATCTGCCTGTTATATTATATAATGTACCGGGAAGAACAGGTGTAAACATGACGGCAGAAACGACCTTGCGACTGGCTCGTGAATTCAAGAATATCATTGCCGTGAAGGAAGCTTCGGGCAATATCACACAGATGGACGACATCATCAAGAACAAACCGAAAGACTTCAATGTGATTTCGGGCGATGACGGCATCACTTTCCCGCTGATTACCTTAGGTGCTATCGGGGTGATTTCGGTCATCGGCAACGCATTCCCGCGTGAATTCAGCCGAATGGTGCGTCTGGCCCTGGCAGGAGATTATGAAAGTGCCCGTACCATTCATCATCGCTTTACAGAATTGTTCAGTCTGCTTTTCATCGATGGTAATCCGGCTGGTGTGAAGAGTATGTTAAGTATGATGGGCTTTGTGGAGAACCGTCTGCGTCTTCCGTTAGTCCCGACACGGATTGTGACATACGAAAAGATTCGCCACGTGCTGCATGAATTAAGCATTAAATGTTAAGTATCCCATAAGCTGAAACGATTCTGATGAGAATCGTTCGCGAAACACCCGAGAATCCATTTCAAATCCAACGAGTTTTGATCTGGCTTCTCGGGTGTTTTGGCTTAACAGTAGATAACAGTAGATAACTGAAGGTTTGCATCCGTCTGATTATTTTTGCCACAGACTTATTTATTAAACGATATCAAGATGAAAAAGCTTTTGTTGTTTGTGGCCCTTGCTTTGTCTTTCCCTGTTTATTCGCAGCAGGCCGATGAGCGTATTGGTAGCCTGATTAATCAATCAGACTGGTTTGGTCTGGAAAGTGCTTATCCAGCTTTGAAGGATGCTATGCAAGCTGATTTCCTGAAATTATTATCGGAAGTGATGATTGGCAATTATTTCAATCGCCCGGAAGAAGCGTTGACTGGCATTCAGCAATTACTGACAAATCATCAGGCAGAAATAGGAGCTGAGAATGCGCTCGGTCTGGCTATTCTGACTTGCCAGATAGAAGGAGACAAAGGTAATTATACCGTCGCTGCCGATCGGGCGAAAAGCATCATGGAACAGGTAAAAGCGCAAGGTGGAAATCCGGATGCTTATTCGGCGTTGCAGGCTGTTTATGACTACTATGATAAGTTGCGCGATATTCCGGCTCCCGAAGTAGAAAGACCAGTCACAGACGTTTCAGTTCCGGTTTCAATAGAAAAAGTGAAATTACCCGTATCTGTTGATCCTAAAGGTGAACGAGGAACGCATATCTTGATACCAGTAACTATTCATGGAAACAACTATCGCTTCATCTTTGATACCGGGGCCGGTACAAGTTATATGTCTGAACAGTTTGCTCGTCAAGTCGGTGTTCAGATCGTAAATGATTCTTTAATGATCAATCAGGGTTTGGAAGGAGCTGCCTGGGGAAAGATGGGAACATTGGACAGTATGCAGATTGGTGATATGACGTTCCGGAATTCGCTGATTGCTGTCGCTACATCAAACAAACTGGATAGTATCATGACGGTCGATGCTGTTTTGGGAATGGATTTTATCCGTCTGTTTGATGAGTTTCGTATTTATCCAAAAGAAGGGCGGATAGTGTTTCCTATTGTTCCGGAAAAACTTCCTTCCTCTGGGCGGAACTTATTGCTTTCTGGTAAAGCCTTAAAACTAAAAGCTGAATCACAGGGAGAATCTCTTCGGCTACATTTTGATACAGGTTGCACGGGAGCAGGCTTGTACTATACCTATTATAATAAGCATAAAGAAGAATTAGATGCTGTTGGTAAAAGAGAAATACGTACCGGAGGCGGTTTTAATGTGATTCGTAAAAGTGAAATCCTGTGTTTGCCTGCCTTTACGATGACTGTCGGAGGAACAAACGTGGAATTGCGGAATCTTGCTGTAAATATTGATGAGGCCGGTATTCAGATTGCAGGAGACGATGGAATAATAGGAATGAATCTGGTGAATCCGTTTCATTGTGTTGTCGTTAATCTGAAAGATATGTTCTTGAAATTAGAGTAAAAAGCAATCTTGATGATAAATGTTTATAATACATGAATTTGTCTCATGACGATATGGAAGTGGCAGTCTGGCTACGAAAATAATGCATAAAATCTTCCCGGAAACGCTTGTTTATTTAGAAATAATATCTAACTTTGCACTCGCAATCGAGAAAAATGGCTCGCTAGCTCAACTGAATAGAGCATCTGACTACGGATCA
>ERZ779643.1319-NODE-1319-length-17461-cov-11.079858_pt1 | contig 17461 bp, 25 predicted proteins | sample MGYA00511564_ERZ779643 | MGnify/ENA primary metagenome ERZ779643 (study PRJEB29588, sample SAMEA2147114) | human gut metagenome | biome: human gut; feature: human-associated habitat; material: faeces | place: Denmark | collected 2008/2010 ... | reverse complement strand
GTAGAAAATAGTTGACAATATAAAGATAAAATGTTATACTATATATGTAAAGAGGGATAGGCCTCAAGAAAGGATAATGTTTCACGTGAAACATAGGTATTAAAAATGGGTAATGTTAATTATTTATTATCAAAATGGTTTGATGAGATGAAGGAGTATAGAAAATGTTTTCAATACAATTATGAGTTATATCAGCAAGAAAGTGGAGAGGGATATCTTGACATGGTACATAGTTATAAAGATAAAATCGAAACACTTTATAACTGTATTATAGATGTCGGTTATTATACTGATATAAAGTTACATGGTTTAGCTAGATATGCATTGAGCACAATGAACTATGTAAATAGTATAATGGATGAGTTATACAACTAGCCCTGACGAGTCTTTGAAAATTAAGACGAAACAAGCCTATAAGGCTTGTCGGCTAGAATGCCATAGGAGGACTTTAGATATGAAAACTATTGAAATTAATGATGTTAGATACGAGTTAGTATCAAAAACAATGGGTGAGAGAATTAAGGATGAGTTGACACGTGCAAGCTATAAAGGACTTTGGGACTGCTACAATTCAGCTAGTAAGTCTAAACAGGAAGTTATGAAAGAGTGGGATAATATCATGGGTGATTTATGCATTCAAAAAAAACTGCGGAGTATTATCTTTTAATACTATGATGTTCACTTTAGGATTTATTTTCAATTATGATGTTCATATTGCATACGCAAAAATCACACCTATGCATAATTATCTTTATATAGATTAGTTAGTTCATTCTAACTATTCTATATAAAATCAACTTCAAAAAGTTAAAAATAACTATTGACAAAAAGTCAAAAATATCTTATAATTAAAGTGTAAAAAGAAAGAGGTAAAGAAAATGTTAGAAAATATTAATATTCTAGAACGCTATGACGAAACACCAAAGAACAGAGGACAAATGTCTCTGTTCTTGGAAGAAATGGCTATTCAGCTAAATGAACTGGAAAAAGAAGAAGGCATTTCAGTTGAGGATGAATACGCCTTATGTGAGTGGGATTATGTACTTGAAGAAATATACAAAAATGACAGAGATTTAGTATATGATAATGTATTGTTTATTGCTATTGGACTATGCCACGTTTTACGCAAAAGAAGCGCAGTAGAAGGATTAAAAAAGGAGAGTTATTATGAATAAAACAATTGAAATTAATAAAACTTGGTTTGTATTGGATTTTCTTGAAAAAGACATAGATGCAGAATATGTAAAATGGCATAATTTTACAATGAATAATATGTTTAATGCAAATGATTTTTACATCGTCCAGATAGTCCAAGAAAAAGACTGTGAACCACGCTTCTATGTTGAGTACTTTGAAATAGATTCTAATGGATGCAACTTAGGAGAATGGGTTTATATTGATGAGTATTTCACTAAAGAAGATGCAGACAAGCTAAAAAGCATTTTAATTGAATTGAGTGATGCGGAACTACGTGGTGAATTTGAAGAAGAAAAAGTATTCGGAAGAGACAGACTAGGAAGGAGATGATTAAATATGCTTAACAACTATCCAACTTCTAATAGTTATATGATTCACATTGCTGATGAAATGAAACAGGTATTTGAAGGTGTGGGAGACAATGAAACAAAAGCCTTTGTTCTAGGTGATATCTATACACATAAAATTTATGTCTGGAAATGGACAGATGAAGAACTAGCCTATTTAAATACAGTATACGACCGTTATATGAAGGAGTTGCTATCATGATACGTTATACAAAGTTTGTTAAATATCACGGTGAAATGGTAACTTTAACACGTATTAATTTACTAGATGCTCGTTTTTTCTTTGCTAGTGGTTACGATATTTACATTGTGCAGAACTTGACTGAATTTGATAAGAAGACGGACTTACGGCTTTTCTTCTGTGCAAACAAAAATCAAGGTATCAAGAATTTTGATGATGTTTGTAAAGTGTTCAGGAGTCATTATAAAGTCAAAAAATCTAAAACATTATTGTATTTTCTACTTGTATAAAGTAGAAAAGTATGTTAGTATTTAGGTACAAAAGAAAGGAGTTAAAATGAAATTTGAATATGTAGCATTGTTTCTATTTGGAATTTATTTATTATATTATTTAATAGCTGTATACAATGGAGTTGCAAAGATGAAAGATAAAAAGTCATGGTATTTGGTAAACGAGTCTGTTTTAAAAATTCTAATTGTAACAGCTATGTTTCTAGGTATTCTGTTTATGTTGCAGACATACAGAGTGGATTATTATAGAAAAGAGGTACAGTATTATGAAAGCAAAAAATAATTTAGAATTATTTAAAAATGAAATCATGTACGAGTTTAAACATCATCCAGAAAGAGATTTATGGGATATTTTGAGTGATATATATCATAGAGAAACAGATAAAAAGTTGTGTATGTACCCAGAAATGTTGGACTGGTTCTCAGATGTTCCACGTGAAACATTATATTTAGGTGAATATGCTTATAAATTTATTAATGAATATTTTAATGAACTAAAAGAGTATAAAGAATGGATGGTCAAAGAACCTTTAAATGATATAATCTGTTTAAATGTTTTGATTAAAACAGGCATAATTCCTTCAAAATATGCGACAATACCATTCAATGAATTCATACATATTATCCGATTAAAGGAGAATAAGAAATGAAAGTATATTTTTTCAAACTTAAAGATAGTCAAAAAATTGAAGGTGCTTCTTTATATCCGAACGAGGTTTACAGAATGATGGAAGGAAAACCTTACAACGACATTAGAATGTATACGGCTTCCATCAGTCCATGCGTATATGGTTTATTCAAAATGGCAAGAAGCCAAGGAAAAACACAGGATGACAACTTCTGGATAGCTCGTTATATTGAAGAAAATGAAGGAGTAATGGTCAACAAGATTCGTAAACCAAACATTCATTTCTTGAGAAGTTTTTGGAAAGGGGTGGTATAAATGTCTGTATTATATAACAAGATTCAAAGAACAATTAATACAACGATTGTAACTGTATTGGTGTTTGATGATGAGACTAACAAGACTCGTGAAGTATCCACAGTATTCAACAATAAATTGAAAGCTGACAAAGTCATGAGCGAGTTCAGTAAAATGGGATACAAACCAATTAAGGTATTATCTCTATCTTATGGTAAAGAATATTATGAGATGGAGTTAGATACATTTATTAAATATGCGAAGAGAATAGAAATGTAAAAGGAGGACAAGCATATGATGAACAAATTATTTTTAGAAGGTCGTTTAACGAAAGACCCTTATGTAAACGAAAAGGGTACAGTGGTTATGTTTACATTGGCACAGGACACTGGTTACAAGGATAAGAAAGGTAACAAGATTACAAACTTTGTAAGCTTAAAAGCCTTTGGAGAAGGACTCGTCAAGGTCATTGGTGACTACTGCTTAAAAGGGGATTTAATTTCAGTAGAAGCCCATGCAACTACTGAAAACAACAATGGGGATTATTCAACAGCATTGATTGTTGATAGTATGCACTTCTTAACAAAATATGAGCAGAAGGAAGAAGAACCGAAGCCAAAATCAAGAAGACGATAAAATACAAAAGGGATAGAGTTCTATCCCTTTAATTGTAGTATAATAGAAGTACGATAAGCTAGGAGGTAAGCCTATGGCTATTAAAAGAAAGACGATTAATATAAAGAAAGTAAAGCTGATTAAGCCATCCTACACAAAACCAACACCTCAAAAGATTGTATCATTCTTTACAGATCCAGTTCGTATACCCGTTGAAGAAATAAAGGTCAAAAAGAAAAGAAGCAATCTTCCGTCACAAAAAGTAAAGAAAGCAAAGCAAGCAAAGCAAGCAAAGCCAGTTCATAAAGGTCCTTTGATTCTGACAAAGAAAAGTATTCAGAAACTGAAACCAAAGCAAAAACAAAAGAAGAAACGTAGCAGGAAAAAAGGAAAAACAAGTAAAATTGCAAGTCCTAATTTTCCTTTAGGTACAAAACCCATTATCACACAAGCGAATGACATTGATTTTTCAGATGAATATTTGGATTGGGCAAGCACTCGACAAAGTGCACTAGACCAGTTGTATAATGCAGTGCATACATATGCTGAACAAAATCCAGATGAATCATCTAGACAGTTGGCACACATGGGTGCTGATTATGTAGTTGATTATATGAAGGACTATTTCATTGATTATTCTGAAGATACACTGGCAGAGTTTCTGTTGTCTTATCCATTTGCACAATTCTTTGACAGTTATGTACTGTTCTATGGTGGATGGGGACTGGTTACTGGAGATACGGCCCAGTTATATAAGCTTCAAGACCCATTGCTAAGGTATGCAGATAGTCTAAGTTTCAACTATATAAAAGATTTAGCAAATAATGACAGAGTGGACGATATTTAGGTATGGCTAGAAAAAGAAAGAAGAAAATACTGGCTGGGGATTTTGAAACCACTGTATACAAAGGCCAGAAGGATACCCAAGTGTGGGCCAGTGCTGTTGTTGAACTGTATACAGAAGATGCAAAAGTTTTCGGTTCCATAGAAGCTACATGGGAATATCTGTTGAGTTTAAAATCAGATATTCTCATCTATTATCATAATCTTGGATTTGATGGGACATTCTGGTTATGCTATTTGTTAGGCAAACTGAAATTGAAGCAGGCCTATGAGGATTTATCTACAATGGACGAGTTCAAAGTCAAATGGATACCAAACGAGGATATGCCAGATGGAAGTATCAAGTACAGTATATCGAATATGGGTAAGTATTATTCCATCACTTGTTTTGTGAAAGGTCATTACATTGAGTTTAGAGACAGTCTAAAACTTCTTCCTTTCTCTGTTGCTGAAATTGGAAAAGCCTTCAAGACAAAACACCAGAAACTGGAAATGGAATACGAAGGCTTCAGATATCCTAACTGTTATATTTCTGATGAAGAAAAGGAATATATAAAGAACGATGTTTATGTGGTAAAGGAAGCACTTGAATTTATGTTTGAACAGAAACACGATTCCATGACGATTGGTATGTGCTGTATGAAAGAGTTCAAGCATACGTATGATAAATGGACCTACGAAGAAATGTTCCCAGACTTGAAAGCGATAGAACTGGATGCAGATAAGTTTGGTTCAAAGGATGTAGATGAATACATACGAAGGTCCTATCGAGGTGGATGGTGCTACGTTGTAAAAGGGTGCGAAAACAGAATATTTAAAAAAGGATGTGTTTGTGATGTAAACAGTTTATATCCTTCTGTTATGCACTCATCATCTGGAAACGCATATCCTATTGGTCATCCTATGTTCTGGAAAGGAAACTTCATTCACCCAGAAGCACTGCGAGACAATATGTATTATTTCATTCGTATAAAAACAAGATTCAAATTGAAAAAAGGTATGTTACCATTCATTCAAATCAAGAACAGTGGAATGTACAAGTCAAATGAATATCTGGAAACGAGTGACTTTAAAATCAATGGCAAGTATTATAAAGGGTATATTGACAAGGATGGAAACAAGGTAGATGCAAGGCCTACCCTTACATTGACTATGACGGATTATGCTTTATTCAGAAAGCACTATGATGTAAAGGACTTTGAAATTCTGGATGGATGCTACTTTGAATCCAGAGTGGGTATCTTTGATGATTATATCAACCCTTGGAGAGACTTGAAAATGAAGTCTACTGGAGCCATGCGACAACTGGCTAAACTTTTCTTAAATAACCTTTACGGCAAAATGGCTACAAACTCATGCTCAAGCTTTAAAGTTGTTAATATTATTGATGGAAAGATTGACTATGACTTGGTTATTGAGTTTGAAAAGAAGACTGGGTACATTGCTTGTGGAAGTGCTATTACCAGCTATGCCAAGAACTTTACCATCACAAATGCTCAGAACAATTTTACAGGTAGTGTCAATCCTAAGTTTGTGTATGCAGACACAGACAGTATTCACTGTATGTGTTCTCGTGAAGAACTTGTGGATGTTAGAATCCATCCAACAGACTTTAACGCTTGGAAGTGTGAAAGCTATTTTGATGAAGCCGTCTATGTTCGACAGAAAACATATATCGAACATATTACACATGAGGATGAAGTACCTTGTGAACCTCACTATGATATCAAGTGTGCTGGTATGGGGAAGAGGTGTAAAGAATTGATGAATATATCTTTAAGTGGTGGGGAAGTACCTGTGGATGCAGATGAAAAAGAAAAAGAGTTCTTACAGACAAGAAGAACTTTAAAAGACTTCAAAGTAGGATTGAAAGTCCCAAGCAATTTAAAACCACACCGCATTGAGGGTGGTATTCTGTTAGAAAAATTTGACTATGTTATGAGATAATGTTATACTATAAGTGTGTTAATTGTAGCTTTAGCACGCATAGACTCTTTCTTTAAAAATCGTACTGTAAGGCCCAGTGTTCCACGTGAAACATTGGGTCTTGCACATTATGGTATTGCCAGACGTACTCATTCATGAGGTGAAAGTTGTGGGTCTCTTCACTTGGAATACAGTGCCACACACCTAGTCGAAGTAAGATATCGCATGGTCTTGAGTTGTCTGTAACAATATAAAAGGTACTCTTATGAGTACCTTTTTATTTTATCCATAGGACAATGCAGTCATAAGACATTCTTTACAGTTCAAATCTTTGAAACGGAACAGACCACAGTCATACATGGTTCTAAGCTTTTGAATAATGAACGTGTTGCTTCTAAGAAGTCGATAATTTATCTGATGGTCATAATTTGTTACGGCCAGTTTGAATGGGGAAGTCTTGTCATAGGATGTGGAACAGTAGTAATATCCTTCTTCCATATAATCAAATATACCATAGTTTACATTATTGAATTTCAACGTACACACATAGGTACATTTTCCGCTTGGCTTATCGACAAAGGATTTATCATCACGAAGATATATACCTTCACTGGAATATTCTACATAGGCATTGTTTGAAAAAGCTTGATTGAATCCAGATTCTTTTTGACATTCACTTGCGCTTTCATTGAATCCTTGTTCCAATACCCATCCTACGCCACGAAGGAATTTAGTATTCCATTGCAGTCGTTTGATTAAGGAATACTGAGTACCACTTCCAAGTGCCAGATAATATGGATTCAGTAATGTGACTGGGTTGGATATCATATAGACTGGGACATAACGTACCTGCTTGCCACCACCACGTGCAACAGAAGTATGGATAGAAATGAACTTTGTTATTTCATCTGGTGCATACTTGTTTGTTTCAGACTGGAATTCGTCAAAAATGATACACGTAGCATCCGCTAAAAAGTGAGAATACTTTTTAACTTGGTCCGCCTTGTTCAATGCGATAGCATAGCCACAAGACTTCTTTTCGGTCTGTTCACCTTGGTATACCATTAACTCATAGATAGTTCCCCCAGCACGCTTTTCCGTAAACATAGAACAGTTAGGGAAAAACAGTTCACGTATTTCCTTAAAGAATCTATCACCAATATTTGGAAGTTCGTAGTCAAATCTTGTAAGGATGATGAATTTTTCTTTTTTCTTTAGCCATTTTTTAAATGCGTATCGATTGAAGTATGTTGTTTTTCCAGCCGAACGGTTGGAAGTGCATATAAAAATCTCTGGAGTATTCCCATTTATATCTTTCATACCCATGAGTTTTGTTCCATCATAGAATTTATTTTCACTCATAAATTTCACTACCTTTCTACTATAATTATACCATACTTTTATGCTATAATAATGGTATAAAGTTAGGAGGTGTAGTCATGGTACTTATTGGTATTGCTTTGATTTTTAATGGTATGGATTTAGTGACTGGAATTCTGGGTGCCATTCGTGATGGTGAAAATTTACAGTCAAGTAAACTAAGGGATGGACTATTTAAGAAAGCAGGGTTCGTCTGTTGCTACGCATTAGGAGTTGCAATCAACTATGCAGAAATATACTTTGAGTTACCTTTCGCAAAAGACTTGTTGCCTATTATTTGTGGATATGCAATCATTACAGAAGTAGTAAGTATTTGTGAAAACATTTCAAAAATCAATCCAGATATCTTGCCAGATAGAATCAAGGCATTGATTGGATATAAGGAGGACAAATAATGTTTTATAAAAGAACGAACATTCAAGGACTTATGGATTCAGAATGGATGTCATATGCTTTACAGCGTGTTGGAGTTGATATGCCAAACTGTTTCACGTATGCAACAGCCAGATTATCTGAGATTCTGGGAGAAGTTATTCCTATTGATGGATATACGCGTGTACATGGTGCTCAGGACTTATGGAGTACACACAATACCAGATTGAAGCAGAGCAAATACGCAAGCAAAGGTGCTTTGATGATATGGTCCTATGGTGAGTATGGTCACGTGGCTGTATGTGAAGATATCATTGATACGTATACAGTTGCATGGTCTCAGTCTAATTATGGTGGCAATCTATTTGACTATGTAGAAGGAAATCCAAATGGATATTGTGGAATGACTTTTCTAGGATATCTAGTGCCAGATGTAGTATTGGATGAAGAACCAGTCAATTCTGTATTCAATATGAAGGATGTCATTCTGGAAAACGGTACGGCTAAGTTTATTGTGGACTGTGTGAACGTAAGAAAACAGAATCCAGTATGTGGTCGAGTTGTGGCTCAATACAACAAAGGAGATACAGTGTACTACTGGGGCAAATGGGTTGGAAATGGCCATAGGTACGTATGTTATACTGGGGCGAGTGGAAATACAAATTTTGTAGCTGTAAGTGGAAGTGAGATTTATGGAAAAGAAAAGTGGGCAGAAATTGTGTAGCTTTTCTTCCATATATCAAATGAAAGAAGAAAAAGATATTCCATGTTATTTTCCATATGGTGCGACTAAAGAATGGAAAATAGAATTTTATACACAATGTTGTCATATTCTAAAGGATAAGAACAAAGAACGATATGATTTTTGCTATGACAAATTAATGGAACTTGTAAGGAGTGAATCAGATGAAACCAAATGAGAAACTAAGCTACAAGGGATATCAAGTATGCTTGTTTCCTATGGAGACAATGTATATTACACAATGGTCAAGTCCTGATGCCTTTTCACATTGCTGTGGGCATCCATTCGATTGTGCAATTCTGAATCAGACGCATATCCCATTATATGCCCCTTGTGATTGTCATTTGATTGATGCAGGACCAGCAGTTTATGGAAATACACGTATCTATACTTCAGATAAAAAGGTATGGACTCCAAGTGGTTTAAGGCAAGTAACATTCAGTTTCACACATGATAACAGCCCACCAACAAAGACTACTTTCAAGCAAGGTGAATTAATTGCTCATACAGGAACGGCTGGGGATGTAAAAGGAGACCACTCACATATTGACCAGACATTCACAGTGAATGGTAAATTAGTTGAATATGGTGTGACTTGTCCTCATGGTAATTATTGTTATGCGTTGGAAGGTTCAGTTCTTCCTACATTGTTTTGGTATGTGAATGATACAAACATATCAAATGACATGGGTCATAAATTTTCTACATTCAAAAAAGGCCAGCCAAGTTATGATACACTGGAATGGGTCATTACAAACTCAAGTCTGACAGAACCTTCAAGACCTTTGACAGATGAGGAAATGAAAAACAACGCTAAGTGTTTCTATGGTACTATGAATATTTTATATGGATGGACATTGAATGCGTGTTGTGGAGTACTTGGAAATATGCAGAGTGAAAGTACAATATCACCTTGCCGTTGGCAAAACGATACACCATATGGTACACCTACAGAAAGGCAAGGGTATGGGTTAGTGCAATGGACGCCATACACAAAAGTGTTGGACTGGCTACGTGATAATGGCTTCTTGATACAGAACTTTGGTGAAGGTGAGTGCGCTCGTATGAATTATGAAGTTGCCACCAACACACAGTGGATAGCAACAAGTGCGTATCCAGAAAGCTTCAAGGAATTTACACAAAGTAAAGGAAACCCTTATGACTTGGCTATTGAGTTTCTGGCCAACTATGAAAGACCCGCAGACCCGAATCAGCCTATAAGAGGAACGCAGGCCGAACAATGGTATCAGTATTTAAAGGACTGGAAACCAGTGCTTCCTGGCAGTGGTGATATAAACCCAGAAAAGAAAAAATCAAAATGGATATACTACATGGGTAGACCATTTTAAAAGGAGGAAAAGAAAATGGCAAAATTAAGCAAAGAAGATTTAATTAAAAAAGTAAATGAAATGTTTGGAGAAGATGCAACGGATGAACAAATTTCATTATTGGAAGATATTTCAGACTCAATGGAAGATTCTAACAATGATGAGTTAGAGACGACAAAGAAGGCATTGACACAAGCTCAGGCAGATTTAAAGGAATTCAAACAGAAATACCGTGAAAGATTCTTGGGTGGTGTGGATAATAACCCTTCCCCACAAGATATTAAGAATGATGCTAAGGAAGACGGAGAAACAGAAGATAAGAAATTATCTTATAATGATTTGTTTAAAACTGAGTAAAAATATGCTATAATAAATATGTAAAAGATTACCAACATTGATTGGTAGGAAAGGAGATATTTATGGCAGTAAAACCAACGAAAACGGAATTGAATGCGAAAACCCCAGATATTTTGAATACCGTCCGTGAAAGCATTGGTGGCGACTTTCAAGAAGGTACACCACACGTATTAAGTGCTGGTGAAGAAATGGCAGATGGCGTAATGGCTACAAGTAATGACTCATTAATGAGTATTCGTGCTTTTGGTCAAGCTGTTATGTCAAACGTAGGTTGGCAGAATGCATTCCTAAGTGAACTATTAAATAGAATTGGTCTTGTAATTATTTCTTCTAAGTCATACCAGAACCCTTGGGCCAACTTGAAACGTGGTCGTTTGGAATATGGTGAAGTGATTGAAGATATCTTTATCAATATTTGTGAACCTTACAACTATGACCCAGAAGTTGCAGAAAGCCAAGTTGAAAAACGTGTGAAACCAGACGTGGAAGCCATGTTATATCGTATCAACTCGCAGATTTTCTATAAACAGACGATTGAGCAAGTGACTTTAAGACAAGCATTTACTTCAAGTACTGGTGTAGTAAACTTGATTACGGGTATCATTGATGCCATGTATACGGCTATGGAGTATGATGAACGTTTAGCCATGAAGTACATTTTAGTTCAAAGAATTTTGAATGGTACAATGTATAAACAAATCATTCCTTCAAATGCAACAAGTGAGCAGTTGATTACGGCAGTTAAGACAGTATCTAACTTACTTATGACACCTTCAAAAAAATACAACAGTGCTGGAGTATTGAACTATGCATTAAAGAATGACCAGTATGTATTCGTAACGAGTGCTTTTGATGCTCAATCTGGAGTTGAGGTTCTAGCAAAAGCATTTAATGTGGATTATGTGCAATTCAGTGGTCGTTATATTGTGTTGGATGATTTCTCATTTACACCAGATGAGTTGGCTCGATTGGATATCATCTTTGCGGACGAACCTAATTATATCAGACCAGATGCACAACAGTTGGACAAGTTAAAGGAAGTACCATTAGTTACAGTGGATAAAGACTTCTTTATGGTCTACGATATGGAACAGTATTTCGATATGAGACGAAACCAGCAAGGATTATATGAGAACAACTTCTTACACGTATGGAAAGTATACGCAAGTGGTTACTTTGCAAATGCCGTTATGTATGTTGAAACAGAACCAACAGTAACAAGCGTTGCAGTTGCACCAAGCCAAGCAACAATGCCAAAAGGCTCAAGCTTGACTATGAAAGCGACTGTTACAGCTTCTGACTTTGCAGACAAAACTGTTCACTGGGAAGTAACTGGTGGTGGAACAGATGTGACAATCAACGAGAAAACGGGTGTTCTTACTATTGGTAATAACGCTACGGCTCAAGCATATAATGTTAAGGCAGTTTCAAACGGAAAGCCAGAAAAATCTGGTTCAGCGACTATTACAGTAGCATAGTATATAGAAAGGTGGGTGGTCCCACCTTTTATTTTAAGGAGGTAAATATATGGCTTATGTTATTCCAAATAGTACAGTGGTACTTTTAAAGAATATTTCACTAACACCAAAATATGAAAATACAGTGGATTATGATAATGCTACGGACCAGTATAATGATATGTATGCTCATAAGTTAGGACAATGGGATAGATGTACGTATGTTGGTAAGAATAAGCAACAAGGAACTATCAGACTAGAATCCACACAAGGACTACTCATGCAACAAGCTACGTATATGATGTTTAAGAATACGAACTACGAAGATAAATGGTTCTATGCTTTCGTTACAGATGTAACATGGGTGAATAATGTTACATGGGAAGTTTCCTTCATTCTGGATGTTATGCAGACTTATTATTTTGATTATACGTATGAAAAATGCTTTATTGAACGTGCCCACACAAAAGATACTGAAATAGGTTCAAACATTGTTGATGAAAAATTAGATACTGGAGAATATATTGTAAACTATCAAAATGATATAACTCAATTTACAGATTTAGTTGGTACTGTATGTTGCACTTTGAAACCAACTGGAGAAGAACAAGACAGTTTCGTCACTTCACAAATTGATAAAACAAATGTTGCAGGCAGTATTTATGCGTTTGGCACATTGGCAGAATATCAAGAATTTTTTGTAAAAGCCACTGGAAGTAACCCAGACGATACTATCATTGATACATATATGCTACCTCGTTTCTTTGCGACTGGTGGAGACCCTACTGGAATTCATAGAATACATGGTGACTGCGAACACGTGCAAGTTGAATTTGATAAACCACAAAATCATACGGATGGTTCACTGAGTGGGTATATCCCTAAAAATAAAAAATTGTATACCTATCCATATTGCTATATGAAACTAACTACTTTTAGTGGAAACTCAACAGAATTGCGATATGAAGATTTTAAAAATGATAAATGCCGTTTCGATATCAGTATGACAAGAACTCCAAACCCAGAAGGTTATGTGTACCCTACATATTATAAGGGATTAGTGAATAATAAGGATGAAGGTATTAGTATTAACAACTTCCCAAAGTGTGCTTTCACTATTGATACGTATAAAGCTTGGTTGGCTCAGACGGCTAACTCAAGAACTATTCAAGCGTTAAGTGTCGCTGGCCAAATTGGTATGGGTATTGCTGGTTCTTTAGCTTTAGGTGGTGTAGGTGGTGGTGCAGTACTGGCAGGTACAGAAGGTGGGGCATTACTAGCTCAGAGTGAAGCTACAAATGCTATATCAATGGGTAGTAATGCACTAGGAAATCTTAATAAAGCTTTCAGTATGATAGCACAAGATAGAGACATGGCTGTAAAAGGCCAAAGAGCGGTTGGAAATGTAAACACAAGTTGGATGAGTGCAAATAACGAGAATACGATTCATGTCCAATGTCTTTGTGCTAAGCCAAGCAATTTAAGAATAATTGATGATTATTTTGAAAAATATGGTTATGCATTACACACATTATCTATGCCAGTAATTAGAAATAGACCCCACTGGAACTACATAAAAACAGTTGGGTGTGATGTAAAAGCTAGTTTACCAGCATCATTAGTCGAACAGATAAATTCTATTCATGACAATGGTATTACATTCTGGAAAAATCTTGATTCAATTGGTAATTACAGTCTAGACAACAGACCCGTTTAATGTTATAATAAACATGGTCCTAATTAATAGGTCCTCCTATTACTCATTTCAGTCTTGATTTACTAGCTAAAAGTGGTACGTGTTATGCGTATCACTTTTAGTCTATTTATGGTATAATAATGGTATAGAAAGTGAGGTAAACGCATGGGAAAGAAGAACAGATGTAAACCATATAAATTACAGAATACATGGAATATGCCAAACATTCACAATAGAAACTTCTTCTCAAGTCTTGGTTTGAACAAATGGACTTATAATAAATACTGGGTCCAATTATTAGATTTGACACTGGCCTTATTCAAATATGATAATCTACCAGATACGATAGACCCAAGATTTATGGAACTTGTTATGATAGCACAAGGTTCAGTCTTGTTAAGTGAAGACCCAGATTTTAAAGTGGATGAATCAGACAGTGGACATATTGCTACCATGTGGAATTATAATGGTTCATTAAATATCTATGGTATTCCAAATAAGCGTCATGCGTGGGCCTATGGTGGATATAACAGAAACTTAACAAATAAAGATTCTGTTATCATGTGGGATAAATTCTCGCATATGCCTACGATTGATACAATCAATTATTATGCACAAAAATTATGGGAGTGGGACAATGTTATTAATGTAAACATGAATGCCCAAAAAACCCCTTTAGCAATTTTGACAAATGAAGAAGATAGGCAGACATGGCTAAATATCTATGCTCAGTATGATGGAAACGTACCTATTATTTTCGGTACAAAATCACTGGATTTAAAAGATTTTCAAGTATTGAAAACAGATGCCCCATTCATTGCTGATAAGATTCAAGACATGAAACGTGATTTATGGCATGAAGCCCTAACAGAAATTGGAATTCGTAACATGAATATTGCTAAAAAGGAGCGACTAGTGCAGGACGAAGCACGAAACAGTATGGGAGATACAAACAACATCCTAGTCAATAAACTTCAAAGTCGTAAAAATGCTTTAGAAGAATACAATAAAATGAAAGGCTTAAATATTACAGTCGAAGTCAACGAAAATATCCTAACACAAGCTTCAAGATTGGGAACAGAAGGTATTTTAGGACAACCTGTGGAAGGGGATGAATAGAATGGCAAAGTATACGATTCAAGTAAAAACTATTGTAGAATCATTGAGTGGAAGAACTGAAAGCGTTGGTTTATCTTCACTGGATGAAGCGATTGAAATAGCTCGTACTAAAATATTTGACTTTGAATATCCATTCTATGACCCTTCACAAAAAGCTGATTTTGAAAGATGGATTCTAGAATCTATATTAATGGATGAAATCAACTATGAAACATATGGTTTATGGCACTTAAAGTTAAGGACTTGGATGAAAACAAATATGGAATATTATTCTAAAATGTTCAAGTCTTTAGATTCTATCATTGACCCATTCGTAAACTATAACCTTACACGTGTAACGCAGGGAAATGAAAAAGGATTGAATGTTGGCAGTAATGAGTCAACAAGCTCTTCTATTGGATGGAATATGTTCAGTGATACCCCACAAGGTGGATTAGAAGGACTTGAAAATAGTGTTTATTTAACAAATGCTACTAAAGATTCAAATGACGGAACAAGCAATAGTAAAAGCGCAACAACCTTCACAAATAACACTAATGGTACTGAAACGATTAGTGGATTCAGTGGTATCACATATTCTAAAATGCTTAATGAATATCGACAAAGTTTTGCTAATATAAAGCAGATTTTCATTGATGATTTTAAAAGTAAATTAACACTTAAACTTTGGTACTAAATATGGTATAATTAATATAAAGAAAGGTGGTATGGAATAATGCCTATTAATCACAATACTTACAAATCTCTTTATCCTTTTAGAGCTTGGGTACAACAGACATTACCTTCTATTTATGACGATTCATTGTCATATACAGATTTATTGGCTAAAATGCTAAGTTATATGAATGAATTGATTACAAATAATAACTTATTACAAGATGATATGAAAAAAGCCTTTGACTATATCAACAACTATTTTCTAGACTTAAATATTCAAGAAAATATTGATAAAAAGCTAGATGAAATGGTTGAGGATGGTACTTTGGAAAGGATTATTAATGAAGATTTATTTGGTAACCTTGAAAATAATCTTACGAATTTGACACTTGCCACAACACAAAACAGTAAGTTCATGTGTCCTTTATTCTTTGATACAGACGAAAGACAATCTGAGCAATATATTGCAGGATATATCAAGCTAGCAAGAAAATTAGGGTTCGGAAGTTGTCAGATGTTGGCCCACATTGACAATGGAGTTGTTATGCAGAAAACAAACACGTTTGTCTGGGCTAATAAATATGCAACTATGTATAATATTCCTATCACTTCATTAAAAGTGCATGGAACAGTTGATAGTAACTATATCAGCACGGCATTACCTTTAATAGATTATTTTCCTAATTTAAAAACTGTGTTCATTATCAATGAACAATTTGCAGATTCAAAAAATCATACAGACTTTGCAGTTAAAATTAAGGAAAAGAACAACAAGTTAAAAGTTGGAATTACGGCAGATACAGTTCAATGCTTTTGGAATTCCCCAAGTATTTCACCATCAGACATGGCTATCATTGAAAATAACTTTGATATTCTAGGAGTAAACTTCTATCCTTCATGTAATAACTTTTATTCAAGTGATTTAAACCCAGATAAGATGCAGGCTAAAATCAATAATCAAATTTTAACTTTGCCTTGGAACAAAGAAATCTGGGTAACAGAATGTGGAGTATTACCTTACGAGCAGTTCTTGTGCGAACCTTGGCAGTATGATTTTACTAATATTACAAATAAAACTAAAAACACATATGCGCAATATTTGTTCTATTCATGTTGCTTTAATCACCCAGTATTAAAAAATGCTGAAATTGTTGTACCTTGGTATTTTGAAAACTGGTATGATACAAATGATACAGAATTTCTTAATAAAATGAAAAACTTAATTTTAGGAGGTAACTCAAATGTCAACGTTGCGTAATTTATATAAAAATGCCCCACAAGGAATGGTAAAGTTTTTGGAAATTGAATATAATTCACAAGTTAAAAATCAAAATCAATATGCAGACCATACACTTATCATTCATTTACGTAGAGACAGTATTTATACACTAGACAGATATCACGAATTAATGATATCTGTCAGCAGTTATGGTGTTAGAGCATTTAGTGACTGTTCTTATTTTGCATATATTGATGATGGCCATACATTAAGCTTGTTATTTAATAACAATGCTTTAAATCATAACTTATCTATTGAAGTTGAAGGTAATGACATTGGAAATGTTAAATTTACGGAATTAAGTACACCTACTGGTTATACTACTATTACTCCTTTTATGGCTACTCAACCATCCAAAAATATATTTGGTTATATTTCTAAAACACCTACTATGTATTTTCTAAGTGAAAATAACCATATATTCCTTGCTTGCTTATCTTATAGTAGCTATGTTGTTGGTGAACAACATGGTGGTAAACAATGTGTGCTAAATGGTGACGCAAATTATCAACTAACAAATCTTTCAATGGAATTAGTAAACACACTTCAAGAAGATGGTACTGATACAATATATATTTATAAGGTGACTGCTAGTGCAAACGAACAAGTTATCTTATGGTAAAAATAGAGTCTAGAAATAGGCTCTTATTTTATACCTTGACAATGATTATATTTTATGCTATACTAAGTGTAAAGGGGAGGACGTAGACTTGGGATATGCTAAATCACATAATGTACCGTATAAACACTTTT
>ERZ779643.1314-NODE-1314-length-17575-cov-8.753082_pt1 | contig 17575 bp, 19 predicted proteins | sample MGYA00511564_ERZ779643 | MGnify/ENA primary metagenome ERZ779643 (study PRJEB29588, sample SAMEA2147114) | human gut metagenome | biome: human gut; feature: human-associated habitat; material: faeces | place: Denmark | collected 2008/2010 ... | reverse complement strand
TCATTGCTATTATTGCTATTATTTTTAAATGATTTGAATTTAATTTTTTCATATTTATCCCTCTGTAATTATTATATCAAAAAAAGTAGAATATTTCATCTACTTTAGATTAATTTTATTTATTCCCTAATGAGCTTATAATCTCATTAGGTGATAAGAAGCCTATGGTCTTCTTATCAAATATTTATTTTATCTAAGTTGTTTTTTATTTAGTATACTAATTCCTATTGAATTACAAATTAATGTAAATATAATCATATAATATATAACATTATTTCTATCTATAACACTTAAGTCAGATATTCTCCATGCAATAGATGAAGGTAATATATCATTAGTCACTTCGTATACTTTTCTTTTAGTTCCAGTGAGATATTTAGGATTTTTTGTGATTTCTAGTACTAGTCCATTATCTGAGATTACATTTTGATTTATATATTCTGGTTCTTTTAAGTGTTCTAACATTAGAAATGATAAAACAGATAAACCAAATACTATAATTGTAGATATTACTACAGTTAATGTTTTATCGGCAAATAAGACTGCTAATAAAGTGAATAATGAAGTAAATGATATTGTAAGAAGAATAACTTCGATAGATATTTTTAATATTTCTATAGTACTTAAACTACTTGGTTCCAAGAAGAACAAACCAAATATAAGTATAATAAACATATAGGTAAATAAACACATTAATCCTTCTATTATACAAGTAATTAGATATGATAAATATATTTTTGTTCTTCTATAACCTGATATTATTTTATAATTGATTGTTCTATCTGAAAAATCACTACCTACATGTAGGCTAGTAAAAATTGCTATAAAGAATCCTATAAAGGCACTGAAAAACCAAATTATATCATAGCTTACTTCAGCACTACCTGTTTTAATATAATTATACTGGGTTATACAAAGAAAGATAGTTATTATAAATATTATTATTATTGAACTAAGAAAAATATTACTGTTTTTTATTCTAAATAATTCTGATTTTATTAACTTACTCATTTTCTCCTCCTAGTAACTTTAAGAAATAATTTTCTAATGTATCTTTTTCTCCTTTGATATCTTCTATTTCTATTTTATTATTATTTAGTTCTGTTATAAATTTAGGTATATTTATTTTATTATATATAGTTATTTCTTCTTTACCTGTTTTTTCATAATTTATATTATTATCATCTAAGTATTCTGCTAATTTATCAGTGTCTTTTATTTTTACTGTTGTTTTCTCTCTTATTTTACTATTTAACTCTTCATAACTTATTTCTTCTACTATATGACCTTTATCTATAAATCCATAATTAGTAGCAATTTTTGATAATTCATCCAAATAATGACTTGATATTAGTATTGTTATATTACTTTTTTTATTTAAATCTAATACCAATTTTCTTATTTCTATTATACCTTCTGGGTCTAATCCATTTATTGGTTCATCTAATATTAATAAGTCTGGATTGCCTACTAGGGCACAAGCTATCATTAATCTTTGTTTCATTCCTAATGAGAATGTTCTAACTTTTTTATTTTTTTCTTTTAATAAGCCTACTTTATCTAATAAGCTATCTATTTCTTCATATGAAGTTATTCCTTTTATTTTATATACTTCTTTTATATTATCATAAGAATTCATATTATAGTATAAATATGGATACTCAATAATTGCTCCTATTTTCTGTCTCTCTTTATTTATACTTTTATCTTTATTTGATATTCTATAGATAGAATATGTACCACTAGTAGGTTCTTCTAATCCACAAAGTAATCTAATTAACGTTGTTTTACCTGCTCCATTTTTACCTACTAGTCCGTATATGCTTCCTTTTTCAATATGTATATTTAAATTATTTAATGCTTTAAAATTACCATATTTCTTTTCTAAATTTTTTACTTCAATTATATATTCCATGATTAGCCTCCCTCTATAATCTATAATCATTATATCAAAAAAAGTAGAATATTTCATCTACTTTAATTTTTTTATCAAATATTTTTTTAAAATTTGGCTTAAATTTGGCTTAAATTTGGCTTAAATTTGGCTTATTTTATTTTTTCTTGATATTTCTTAGTTAAAATATAATCAACATTTCTAATTTGCTTATCATTTTCTCTCACTAGAAAACCATTTTCGAGCCACTCTTTAATCCAGTTATTCGCTGTATTCAGGCTTATCTTAAAATGACTTGCTATATCTTTAGCCTTAATTTTACCATTATTTAATATATAATTTGCTATCCATCTTTCTCTTTTATCTAGTGTATCTAAGATATTTACCTCTTCTTTACTATTCAAATATATTTCTTTTACTCTATTTCCAACTGCTTCAAAAGTATTTGCCATAGTAGAAATAAAATATTCTAACCATTCTGTTATATCAGCATCTTTTCTTCCAAAATAAAAATTATGATGTAATCCCATTTGTAGAGAATTATAATAATCATTTATGTTCTTATCATAAAACTCTTCCATTACATAAAATCCTTTTAAGTCATATCCATATGCTTTTAATATATAATTGGCAAGTAATCTAGATGTTCTACCATTGCCATCCCAAAAAGGATGAATAGTAACAAACTCATATTCTATGATACCAGCTTTTATAGGGATAGGAATATCTTTAGATGTTTTATTATCAAACTCTTTTATCATTTGATTAATTAATGCTTTTATATCTTTTGCTTCTGGTGGCATATACACTATTTGCTTAGTTAATGAATCTTCCACTATATTTTGACCATCACGATATGTTGCTTTAGCATTTAAGTTCTTTCCAATTACTAAGTTATGTACTTTGAATATTAAGTCCTCAGTTATACTATTATTAGTATCTGCTTCTTTATTTAAATACATTAAAGCATTATAGTAATTTCTTACTTCTAAAGCATTTCTTTCATGTGAATTATTAGTATTTTCGATTATTTTTTTTACAGTATTTAAATCCAAACTATTTCCTTCTATTTTAGTAGAATAATGAACCCTTTTAGCAATAGTTTCTTTTTTTATTTCTTCTTCAACTGATACTGGTATTTCTAATAAATCTACAATTTCTCTTGCTCTATTTATTTTTAATAAATCATTTACTATTTTATTAGTGTAATTCCATTTTATATTCATTTTTTCCATGGTATTTCCCCCTCTAATTTTATATATAATATTATATCAAAAAAAGTAGAATATTTCATCTACTTTATATTATTTTAATATATATTTCTTGCTTATGTATGAATGTATGGCTGATACTTATTTAGAGACAATATATTATATTGGCTCTAAATAACACTAACAAGACTAATATAATTAGACTTGTAGTGAACATAAATATATTATTTATACAAAAATCGGATTATTTTCGGCTTAAATTCGAACTATTTTATTTTTTCTAACGTATCTTCACTTATACTATATCTTATTTTTAACTCTAACATAATTATCTATACTATATAAATTATAATTTTAATACATTATTTATATCTTCTTTTAATAATATCATTATCTTCTATATTACCTATTAGTAATGGAGAATTAACATCATGATTATGATAATTTTCTATTACTTTATTCTCATCATAATTAGCATAACAATACTTGCAAAAGTGTCTACAACTATTATATACACCAATATCCACCATATTAACACAATTACAATACTTATTCTTTCTTGAAGTCCAATTCTTATAAGATTTACCAGTTAACTTATAGGCAAGTGTATGAGATAAACATTCTTCTTTTATAAAGCCATATTCTTCTAATGTTTCTTCTTCAGCACAAGTCTGAACTGTCATATTATTATTACCTGCTATCTTACTAAAAGACTCTCCTAGTAACTTATAATCTTCTTTAGTAAAAGATTTAATTTTTAAAATATTATTATTATTTCTAACATTCTTATAATCATCTATAAATGATACTATAATATGTTTTACATAACCATTTAATGTACTACATAGTTTATTAAAAGCCTTTATATGATATTCTATATTATATTTATCACTTAAAAATATTGGATCATATCTAATATATATATTATCTATTCCTATTATCTTAGATAACTCTTTTACTCCTTCAATTATATCCCTCTTATCTATAACATTAGGTTCAACATCTTTATTATAAGAAGTTATTGTTATATGAAATAGTATTGGTTTATCTATTTCTTTTATTCTATCTATTATTGGAAGAGGATTCTTAGTACAAAAAACTATTAAATCAACATCTTCAAAATATATTTCATTTACTAAGTGACAATTAAAAGGATTTCTTACCATAACATATCCTTCTTTATATCTATTCATAAACCACTCAGTATAAAAAGCCACTATATCAGTTCTTCCACTTACATTTAATATCATACTTACATCACACATATATTATATCAAAAAATACATAAGTTTTAAACCTATGTATTTATATTTTATCTTTTTTAAATAAACTTAAAACTCTAGATTTTGCCTTTTTATTTGATACTGGTTCTTCTATTTCTTTAGTATCTAATTCTTCCTCTAATTTATTTAAATAATCTAGTAATGATTCGTGTCTTTCTACCATCACACCAGTTAAAAGACTTTCTAGTTTTTCTCTATGTTTTAAATCATTTATTCCTTTTTCCTTAAATAAATAATATTTCATTTCTTCTTTTATTTCATCATTAATAGAATCTAATTCTAATTTAGTAATATATTCTATATCATAATCATAATTGTTATTATTTTCGTTTGTCATTCTTTCTATAAGCCATTTACGAATTTTAGAATCCAATGTTTTACTTAATAAAATTACATCACTTTGATGATGAGTATTATCTACTATATCTAACTTATCATAAATTAAAGTATATAAATCCATAAAGATATCAAAATCAGTAATACTCTCTAATACTTTTAAATCAAAATCTTTATATTGATTACTTATAAAATATGGATTCATTAAAAGAGCAGTATAGTGCATAACAAGCCTTTCATCCATATTACTTATCTTAATTAAATTATTTAAGTATTCTGGATCGTTACTACCTGCTATAAGATTATGATCAAATATTCTAGAACTCTTACCTAATAAATCATATAGTTCTTTTGATAAACTACTAATATACTCAGCATCATGAAAGAATTTTTCTCTTGGATTTACTATATAATAATATAATGCTCTAGCATTCATTCTATTTTTAGCATTCTTTAATATTTCTACCTCTTTACGATAATCTTTTCCTTGAATAATTCTCTTATAAGTCATGATTTCAAACAATTCTTCATTAACATTAGTAGTAATACGCTCTGCTAAAATCTGCATATTTTCTAAATGATATTTATCATTTAATGATTCTTCATTTGTAGCTAAATACTCTAAGCCTATTTCTGAACATTTGGAAGAAATGTGTTCATTATCTGCCTTTGATATTAATAACATATCTTTTTGATGATATGGACTATTTATTGAAAATATACTTTGTGCTACTTCTACTAGAGCCTCTGCTGTATATGAATCTTTTGCTTCCACAATCAATTTTAAATCCTCAGTATGATATGGACTATCTATAAATAAGTTTTCTTCAAGTGCATTTAAACAGTACCTAGCAGTTTCTGCTTTGCTTATCATTTCTATGTCCTTATAAAAGTTTCTGCTTTCTAAAAACTTAGGATTACATATTCTATGAAAAAGATGCCAACATCCATCACCATTTTTTAATTTTGATATTGCTTCAACTTTTTTTGAATAATCTTGACAACTTAGCAAGTTTCTATCAATCAATATGTTCCTAAAATTTTCTACTTCTTTAGGTTCTATATTCAAACTAAGAAAATTATCTATTTGTTTAGAGTTAATACTTGACATCCAATTTTCAAAATTGCCTATAGTTTTAAATACATTTACTAAACCATATTTTTTTATTTGACTTATTATTTGTTTTAATGTTTCATTATTCATAACAAAACCTCCTTATGGTTTAATTATATCATAACTTTCAATGTTTTGTTATTATTTTCTTATTTTTCTAATATTTTAAGTTATTTTGCGACATTAATATAGAAAAAATACATAAGCTTTAAACCTATGTATTTCTATTTCTTCAATGTTCTAGTAGAACATTTAACTTCTTCTTTTTGTGTTAACAAATCAATTTGTTCATTATATTCACTATTTCTATGTTGAAGGATAAAAATATTTGTATTATTTATAGCAATATTTCTTCTTAAGAATTTAATTTGATCTTCTCTTGTTCTAAAGAAACTATTTCCTACTAAGCCCATACCATAGTTACCTATATAAACTTCTCCATCTTCACCAAGTACTGTATATACTTGTTTCTGCCAAGAATTATCATGACAAGATACATCATCATACTTCTCTTTTTTCAAAACAGTACCAATAATATAATGTTCATTATCTTGATTATATCCCCATTCTGGAATATATCTAAATATTAAAACTTCCATACCTTCAGTTATTTTATTATTCATATCAAAAACCTCCATTCGATAATATTATAACATATTTTCTAATATTTTTACTATTATTTTAGTATATATTTTTGCTTATATATAATAAATATGGTTGATATATTTATTTGAGACAATACCTTGGCTCAAATAAACACTCTAGAACCATAGATCTAGAGTGAACATAATAAACTATACATTAATACTTCTATATTCTTTAATACCCTTATTCATAAGAATATAATATAAAACAATAGTTACTAAAATAATAATAAGTACATGTATGCCAAGTAATAAATAAATATTTAACTTATCATATAAAGCAAAAATACCAATTACTGAGATAATAATAATCCCCATATTAATAAATACCGCTACCATACTACTCATACTTTGTTTAACTACTTCCGTATCATTTAAAGCATTCATCTTAGGATATTTCAAATTAATAACTAATCCCAAAATACTAGATAAAGTAATAGAACTAATACTCATACTAAATATTAATAATATATAAATAATATTAACTTTAAATATAATAAAGAATATTAATTCAGATATAATAACAAAAGGTAATTCAATAATATATGGATAAATTATCTTAGACTTAAAAATATCTTTTTCACTAATAGGCAAACTCTTCGTAATATTTATCGTCTTACCTTCTAGTGATACACTAGAAGATGTTATCGAAGTCATCAAACACGAGAATAGTACCAAAACATAATAAATAACTGGTATCGAAATATTTATATTTAACTCCTCATTACTAAGTAACATCTCTATAATACTATTTCCTTTAATACATAAAAGTATTGTTAATACTAGTACTAAAAGTAAACCAAATATCGTATTAAACATATATACAGGTGAAGAGAAATATCTCTTTAATTCTTTTATAGTTAAAGCCTTAATAGGACTATTCTTTTTATATACTTCTTTTTTATTCTTACTTTTTCTTACTATACTTTCTTTAGAGCCCCCTATTATTTTAAAGTAATATTTACCTCCTAGTAAAATAAATAATATAAATGGAATAATATTTATTAATAATAATTTTAAAAATACCATGATATCAAACTTATCTATTAATATAGTATAAGCTCCTACTGGGTAATATATTCTCGTTAACATATCATTAATACTAGAAGCCCTACTTGCTATATTAAGGATAAAATTATTTAAATTAAAACTTAAGAAAAAGATACCCATAAAGATAATACTAGATAGTATTGTTTGCATTATCTTCTTTGATTTAAATTTACTTGATACCATTTTAACCAAATAACCTAAGATACTAGATATAACAGTAGGTATAATTGGTATTAGTATTGTCATAATAAAGGATATTATATAAAAACTTATACTAGGATGTTCAAAATAAATATAGATAACAAAGGCTGGTAATAAAAACATTAAATTATATATATACTGAAATAATATTAATTTAAATATTCTAACAAATAGTATTTGACTCCTTTTTATTGGTAATGAAAATAATAAATCATTATCTTTACATTCAAATAGTATTCCTTGTGATTTATAAATACCTTCAATTATCGTTATAATACTAACCATAAATATAAATAAACTAAGCATTACATAAGTTAAATCAATTTCATGTAATGGTTTACCTATCATATAGGCATAGTAGCCAATAGAATAACCCATAGTCAAGAAAAGAAATACTGGTAATAATATCTTCTTTTTAGTACTAGCATTCTTACCAGCAGAATATTTAAACATATTCATATCACAAGTAAGAACAGCTTTTAATAGTGATAGTGTTTTCATTATTTTTCACCTAGTTCTAAGAATACCTGCTCTAATGATTCATCACCTTTGATATCTTTCATCTTACCTACTTTAACAATAGTTCCATCTTTAATAATAGCTACTCTATCACACAATTTTTCCGCTACATCAAGAATATGAGTAGAGAAAAATATTGTCTTACCTTCTTTAGCCATATCTCTCATTATTTCTTTCATATCATAAACAGCCTTAGGATCTAAACCAACGAATGGTTCATCCATTATTAACACTTTAGGATTATGAGCTAAAGCAGCAATTAAAGCAATTTTTTGTTTCATACCATGAGAAAGACTTGATATATCATCATTTAGTTTATCTTCTATCTCAAACATTTTAGCATACTTTAGCGTATTTTCTCTTCTTATATCCTCTGATACTTCATACATATCACAAATAAAATTAATAAAATCAATTGCCTTCATATTTTCATATAAATCAGGATTATCAGCAACATATGCCATTATTCTCTTGCATTCTAAAGGCTCTTCTTTAATACTTTTATTATCTACTAATATATCACCTTCTTCAAAATCAAGAATACCCATAATACACTTTATCATAGTAGTTTTACCTGCCCCATTATGACCAATAAAAGCAAATATCTCACCACTTTCAATTTTAAAACTAATATTCTTTAATACTTTCTTTTTACCATTATAAGTCTTACTTACATTTTTAATTTCTATCATAAATCCTCCTATTTAAGTACATTAGTAGTATCATTTAATAATTCTTGAACATTATTAAATACTTTAGATAAGTGATAACCATCTACAAAGACATGACTAACTGTTATATTTAAAGATATTTCATATTTACCATTATTTTCTATATATTTACCCCAACATACTCTAGGTACAGTCTGTGAACTTTTATCTTCAGGAATAGGATGCGTCATACTAATAAAATCAGTCCATGGCAAACAAGTTATATAGTATTCATTATAACTAGCAGTAGAATTATAACTTTCATTATTTAGTTTATCCTGATATTTAGCCTTATCTATTCTCTCTTTAGCCATCTCATAGAATTCTTTATAATTATCTTTATTTATAAGTCTAACATTTTCAAATATCTCATTTTTTGTCATTACTGTAATAGCGGGATTTATCTCATCATATAAAACAGGTTTATTATTTTCAAATCTCATTCTTAAATTATCGACACTATTAAGTGCTTTAACAACAATATATAACATATTTATAAAGAATGATTCATTATGTTTCTTAGTATGTTCTACTAATGAAGTAACATCTAACTTTACAGTAAGACAATATGTCGGATTATTAAAAGAATTAAACCAATCATAAGTCTTCCTTCTCGGTAAATTATCTAAATCAATTTCATGCATCACTATCTTTCTCCTTATCTTTTATCATTATAGTAGATTCCTATCTATAAAACTTTAATATTTTCTTAAATATTATCTATCTTTATTTAATGTAACAGTAGTATCTCCTATTCCACCATTTAATTTTATAGTGTTAGAGCCCATTCCTAGTACTTCATTATCACTTACTTCTTTATTATCAATTAACACTTTACCAATACCTTTATTTACTTTAAAAGTATAATTATTACCAATTAAATTTAAAGATAAAGATCCTATTCCTATATCAACAGTACTATTACCAGTAATCTTTGATGTAATATTAGTTTTACCTACTCCTATATCTAAATCTAAATCATTAATATTACCATTTAGAATAGTAAAAGAACCCGCTCCCGTATTAATATTAGTATTATCAGAATAAATATCTTTAATTAAAGTAGATCCTGCTCCTAAATCAAGAGCTAGTTTTCTAGTATTCATATTTTCAATATTTAAAGTACCTGCTCCCATATCAATATCAATCTTATTTAATACAATATTACTAGGAATATAAATAGTTAATTCATCTTTCTTATTATTAGAACTATACCATATCTTTTTATTTTCTTTTACTATTAAAGTACTATCTTGAATAGTATATTTAACATTCTTACTATTTGTTTCTACAGAGAATTTATCTCCTACTTTAATATTCAAATTATTATATATTAAATCTATATCAATATCATCTATATTAGTATTATCATTATTCCATAACACTCTTACATCTCCATTATCAGAAGAATCACTAAATACACTAATTAAACTATATATACCATTTGTTATACCTGATATAATAGTAAAAGTTAAGAATATAGCAAAAGCCATAGATAAATATTTAATTATTTTCTTACCAGTGGTCACTTAATATCAACTCCACCAAACATACACATAGCATTTATATAAATATTCTTTTTAGAATTAGTATTTTCTTTTTTATTAGTAACTCCTCCAAAGATAGAAGTAGATTTTACAATAACATTTACATCTTCTGGTACTAAAATATTAATACCTCCAAATATACTTGAAGCATTAATTACTATATCTTTTTCAATAATAGCTTCTCTTAAATCTAATTTAATACCACCAAAACATGCTGTTACATCACTACCATTAAACTTTTTATTACTTAAATTTACATCTTGTCCTGAGAAGGCTGCAAAATAATTATCATCACTATTTTTTTCTTTATTTAATTTATTTATTTTATCATTTACCTTACTATTAAAACTATTCTTAAATATTAATGATAATCCTATAATTACTATAATAGAAGGCACTATTAATTTCCATATCTTATCTAAATCTAAGATATCATTCATACCTAGTAATAAAATAACTCCTACTAAAAGACCAATTATATTACCAGTTTTATCCTCATTAGAAAATAAGCCTATAAAACAAGGTATTATAATAAATAAAGACCACCATCCATCAAAGAAAATATCAATATTAGTAATACCTAAACTATTAGTACCAACAAGTACTCCAAGTAAAACCAAAACCACACCCCATAAAATACTTTTCATATTATTCATTATTATCTCTCCAATCTTTATTATTTAATATCCATTTATTATTTGGATTTTCTTCTAAAAGCATTAATGCTTGAAATTCACTAGATAAAAGTTCTACTACTTCTTTTTCTAATATTTTATCTTTAATTATTTTTATTTCTTTAATCGTTTAATTCTCCTTTCTTATAATTGCATTGTATCACATGATACATTATTTGTATATATTATTTAGATAATATTTTTATTTTTTCTTTTCACTCTAAGCCTAAGGTCTTAGAGTGTCATTTCTAGCTTGTAATCTAGAAATGATAGTATTTGTTAAAATATGTAAAAAGATATAGACTTTTATAAATATTTATAGTATAATTAATTCACCAAGGGAATACTATATATTGTAGTATTTTCTTACCGAGCCCCCCATACATTTGAGATGGCAAGGGCTCGACCTCGAGTTGATGCCGAGCATCAGCATTCCCACCTTTTGGTGGGTTTTTTATATTCTTTTATTTTTTAATGATAACATAATGTGTTTTAATTGCTCATTACTTAAAAAATACTTTTCTGCATTAGTAAGTGGAATATGATTTTTCTTTTTATAATATAGTTTATCTATAAATGTTAACATATCTGACACTTGAAATAATCTTTCTTCTTCATGATCAAACTCTACAATTTTTTCTACATTTGAAAAGGAGAAAAAAGCACTATCAAGTATATAATTTAACTGTTCTTGACCATTATCGTAATATATATAAATTTTTCCAAATTTTTTAAAATATTCCTTATTACTATTTATAAAATCCTCTATTTGCTTAGATAATTCTTTATTTAATTGTTTTCTGGTGTTTTGATATCTTTTATCTATAACTATAGTCTTAATTTTTACTTTTGATCTTTTAAGAAAATAATATAATGGCCAAAAAATATTTCTTCTCTTTTCTAGATTATAGTTAGAGTATTCACCTCTTTTGGCCACAAGTAAAGCCATATGAATCATTCCTTTATAACCAATAATATCAAGTTTATCATTTAAATATTTTATTTCTTTTTCTAATGAATTAATGGTTTCATGTAAAGTAAATGATATAGTATATAATTTTGAACCACCTTTAGTAAAACCAGGATCTCCACTTTCATCAATATAGATATTTAGTCTTTTCATGCAATAAAATCACCTCTTGTTCAAATGACCATTTCTATTTTCATTAACATTTACTATAAAATAAATATGTACTTATGTCAATGTTATTTTTAGTATTTTTTCATATATTTTATAATACCTTTATTTATAATATCTTACAAGACTTTTAGCAAACAAACAAAAGTTTATTTTTTAGACCCTAGACTAAAAAATACCCTATAGGACCTTAGGCCTATAGGGCAATAGAAAATAAATTATTTATTATTTAATAAATGTTTAATAGCTCTAGTTACAATTAATTTACCATATTTATAACTAATAGAACCCTGTTGATAAGCAATATAAGGACTTCTAAGAGGACCATCACAAGATAGTTCTATAGAACTACCCTCAGTAAATGAACCCGAAGCCATAATAATTTTATCATCATAACCAGGCATTTCTGATGGCATAATCATAGCACTAGAATCTACTTTAGAATTAAACTGAATACCTCTAACATATTCTATTAAATCATTTTCATTATTAAAAATAATATTTTGAACAATATCTACTCTTTCACTATTATATTTAGGACTAACTTCATATCCTAATCTTTCCATAACATAAGAAGTATATATAGCGGTCTTTATAGCATTTGCTACTACCATCGGAGCAAAGTATAAACCTTCTAATATATATCTATTCTGATTAAGAGATGGTCCCACTTCTAAAGCCTGTCCAGGAACATTTAATCTTTCAGCGCATAAATTAATTAAATCTTCTCTTCCAACAATATAACCACCATTTGAAGTAATAGCTCCTCCTAAGTTTTTAATAAGAGATCCTACACAAACATCTGCTCCTACCTCAGTTGGCTCTTTAGTAGTAACCATTTCACAATAACAATTATCTATCATAACAATTACTTCTTTATCAATACTTTTAATTAATTTAATTACCTTTTCTATCTTATCAATATTAATACTATCTCTAGTACTATAGCCTTTACTTCTTTGTATTTCAATTACTTTAACTTTATTATTCTTAAGAAAATCTTCTATTTTAACATAATCAAAGTCATTATCTATTAAATCTATTTGTTCATATTTAACATTAAAAGCCTTTAATGAAGAAGGATTATCATTAAAACCAATTACACTATCTAAAGTATCATATGGTTTACCACTAATTGATAATAAAGTATCTCCAGGTCTTAAAAGACCAAAGAAACAAGTAGTAAGAGCATGAGTTCCTGATATAAACTGACATCTAACCAAAGCAGCTTCAGCTTTAAAGATATCTGCAAAAACTCTTTCTATTTTATCTCTACCTATATCATTATACCCATAACCAGTAGTACTATTAAAATCACTCTCACTAATACTATTTCTAATAAAAGCATCAAGTACTTTACTACTATTGTATTCCTCTATTTCATCTATTTTAGTAAATATTCCTTCTAAATCTTTATTACTATTCTTTATAATATCATCTAACATTTCTTACCTCCATCTATTCTTATAATACTATTATTTATATAACTAGCATTATCACTTACTAAAAAGAAAACTAACTCTGCCACTTCATTTGGATTACCAAATCTGCCTAATAGAATTTTATTTTCTTCTTTATTAATAAATTCTTTATCTAAATTTTTATTCATATTAGTATTAATCCATCCAGGACATATAGTATTTACTCTAACATATGGAGCTAAATAATTAGCCAAATTATTAGATAAAGATATTAATCCAGCCTTAGAAGCATCATAATCAACACTTTCTATATATGGAGTATCTATCCCATTAGTAGAACTAATATTTATTATTACACCATATCTATTTTCTTTCATTTTAGGTCCAATCTTTTGACATAATAAAAAAGGAGCCACTAAATTTATATCTAAAGTATTCATAAAATTATCTTTAGTTTTATCTTCAAATAAAGTATCACATGTAGTAGCAGCATTATTTATTAAAATATCTATTTTATCATATCTATCATAAATAATCCTTAACATATTATCTATTTCTTCTTCTTTAGCAAGATTACATTTAACTACCAATACATCAGTATTATATAATTTATCTAATTTATCTTTTAATTTCATTACTTCATCATAGTTATTATTGTAATGTAATATCACTTCATAAGAATCTCCTAGTAAAAATGCTATTTCACTACCTATATCACTTGAAGCCCCTGTTATTAATACTATTTTTTTCATATTTCTTCCCTCTTCCATGGTATTATATCATATTTTATATTTTTTTTAAATAAAATACTTGTCAAAATCAAAAATATATGATATCATTGTTATTGTCTTATGGCGGAATTGGTGAAGTGGTTAACACGGTGGATTGTGGTTCCATTATACGTGGGTTCGATTCCCACATTCCGTCCCAGATAGATTTTAACTAACCATTATGGTTAGTTTTTTTATTATTAAATTTAAAAAGACTTGAGTATTTTACCCAAGTCTTTCTTTTACTAGTTTATTAACCAAAGACATATCAGCCTTACCTTTAACAAGTGGTGAAATATTCTTCATAATAAGTCCCATATCTTTTTGTGATGTAGGTTTTACTTCTTCAAATACTTTATCAATTATTTCAGTAAGTTCTTCTTCAGATAATTGTTTAGGCATATAAGTATTTAAGATTTCTATTTCTTTCTTATTTTGTTCTACTAGATCACTTCTACCAGCAGCTTCAAACTCTTTAATAGAATCATTTCTCATCTTAATTTGTTTAGATATTACTGTAATAACATCATCATCAGTTAATTCTTCTCTTGGATTAGGTTTAGCAAGTTGCATAGCACCCTTTACCATTCTAATTACACTAAGACGAAAACTATCTTTACTTTTCATTGCCTCTTTTAAATCATTATTAATTCTTTCTGATAGTGTCATATCTATCACTCCTTAGTAATTTCTTCTATTTTTCTTTCTAGAATTAATTATATTTTGTTTCTTTTCTTCTCTTAATTTAACTCCACGTGGTGTGTAGCCTTCCGCTCTTTTTTTAGCTCTAGAGAGATCACCATTACGTGCAACTTGTGTTTTGAACTTTCTTAAAGCAAATTCAACATTGTTGTCTTTTACATTAACGGTTACCTTAGTACCTGCTGACATTTTATCCCTCCTTCCGCTTTTTCATTAAAGATTATACCATTATTTAATATAATTTACAAGTATAACAAATATATTTTTTAATAAAATATGACATTTTTTACTATTTAAAACGGAAAAAGGACTTTTATTATTAATTAAACCTAAATATCACACATTTTATTTTCTGTTTTACGACGAATATAATTACCAAGAGATTCCCCTATTTGATAAATTACTTCAAGTGTTTTATATATAGCAGTTAACATACTAGAAGTTAATCCAGTTCCTCCTTCAATACTTTTCATTTCATTTATATTTAATTCTTTCATACTATTCCTTCTTTCTAATTACATTTTTTAGGATTAGCTATACCATTTAATATTCCTGATACAAAAGCTATAACCATAGTTACTATACCAGTAATTAATATAGGATCTGCTCCCCCTTCAATATTCTTCATAGTAGTTACATCTAATTCTTTCATTACTCCTCACTTTCTAAGTAGATAATCAATTATTTTTTTATTTTCTTTTATTAGTTTTAAATCTAATGTTAAATTATTATATTTATATTTATTTGGCATATCTAAATTTATTGTTACTATTTGATAAGTAGTAATATTATCAGTAAAATATTCACTATCTATTTCTCTTATTTGATAATAATACTTTTTATTATCAATTATAATGATATTATTATTAGTAATAAATTTAATATTATCTAAAGGAATATATAATTTTATATAGTAAGAACTATCATCTTTAGTTACAAGTCCACGTAATTTATAATATGTTTTATAATCTAAAAGCATAAATGCTATAATTAAGGAAAGCAGCATTATAATTATTATCATTACATAAACATATACAATATACTTTATTTTTCTTGTTAATATTATTTCACTATCAATATATCTATTCATTATATACCTCCTCTATCATATTAACTTCACCATTATCTATTTTAATTACTCTATTATATAAATCACTATTTTCTATCCGATGAGAAATAATAATAAATGTTCTATCATGAAAATATCTAAATATATCAAGTAATATTTCTCTTTCTAATTTAATATCTATTTGATTAAAACCTTCATCAATCATAATTATCTTACTATTTTTTAATAGACTTCTTGCCAGTATTATTCTTTGCCTTTGCCCTCCTGAAATATTGATACCATTTTCTTCAAGAATATAATCATATCCTAAAATATTATCTTTAACAATATCATCTATATGTAATATCTTACATATATTTAAATAATCTACTTCATGAACATCTCTATCAAGTAGAATATTATTTCTAATAGTATCATTAAATAATAATTCATTTTGTGATACATAAGTAATACTACTTCTAATATCAGACATACTATAATCATTAATATCATAATTATTTATAAATATTTTATTTCTGTCCGCTTGTAAATATTTATATAATAATTTTAATATAGTTGATTTACCACTACCAGAAGAACCTAGTAGTAGTACTCTATCTTTATCCTTAATAAATAAATTAATATTTTTAAGTACATAGTATTTATTATTAAAAGTATAACTTAAATTAACTATTTTAATATTACCATTAACTTCTAATCTCTTATCTTCATATATTTTTTCATCTTCAATATCAAAGAAATCATTAGCCCTTCTAATACTATTTTTAACATAATAATATTCATAAATTAAATCAATAATATTACGAAAAGGATAAATTAAATAACTAGATAAAAAACTTATAGTCATATAATCTCCTACTGTTACTTTACTATTCATAATCAAACTAAAAGTATAATAACTAACTAGCAAGATAATACTATCAGTAATAAACTCTTTTAATAAAAGAATAGTATTATTTATTTTATCAGTATAATAATTTATATTTAATAATTTAGAATAATTCTTACTAAACTTATAAATAATAAACTTTCAACAAAAACTCAATATAATTTATATGCAACTACATCAGAGTTTTTATTAAAAAGTGGAAGTGAGTATGAGGCTTTTACGATATTTTATATATTAATTGAAGTGTTATTTAGACATTATATTAATTATGAAATAGATATGAAAAATAGTAAGTTAAAAAATGAGTGTTAGATAAATATAGGAGAAAAAATAGGTAACCTCACTTATTACAGATACGGAGAACCGTACCATAAGTAAGTGAGGTTTTTACTGAAATTAGGTT
>ERZ779643.1291-NODE-1291-length-17766-cov-4.505844_pt1 | contig 17766 bp, 18 predicted proteins | sample MGYA00511564_ERZ779643 | MGnify/ENA primary metagenome ERZ779643 (study PRJEB29588, sample SAMEA2147114) | human gut metagenome | biome: human gut; feature: human-associated habitat; material: faeces | place: Denmark | collected 2008/2010 ... | reverse complement strand
TCTTTAATTGCGGTGAATTTAATGATTTAGAAAAAGAACTGATTAAAGTATTAGATAAAAAGAAAATAAAATATTATTCATGTATTAAAGAATTAAATATTGATAATAACAAATTATATTTCTTACAAACAAAAGAATATGATAATGAAAATGATAATAGTAATGTTATTTATACAGAACTTAATGGTTATAAATTTATGTTTATGGGAGATGCTTCGAGTACTACTGAAAAAGAAATATTAAATAAGTATAACTTACCAGATATTGATGTTTTAAAAGTAGGACATCATGGCTCTAAAACAAGTAGCAGCAAAACCTTTATAAATGAAATTAATCCTAAATATAGTGTTATTAGTGTTGGCAAGAATAATAGGTATGGCCATCCAAATAAAGAGGTGTTAAATAACTTAGAACAATCTAAGATATATAGAACAGATCAAGATGGAAGTATTATGTTTAAAATCAAAAATAACAAATTAAAAATTGAGACATATAGTCCATAGAAAGGAAGAAAATATGAACTATTACAATGAGATAAAGAATGAATTAATAAATAATGAGATAAATAGAAAAGTTAAAAATTATTCAATTAATAAGAGTGACCTAAATACTTATTATAATGTTGGTAAATTATTATTAGATGCAGGCAACCAATATGGAGAAGGCATTATTAAAGAGTATTCATTAAAACTAACTGAAGAGTTAGGCTTAGGTTATAGTCAAAGAAATTTAAGAAATATGAGGCAATTCTATAAAGTTTCTCAAAAGTGGCAGACACTGTCTGCCAAATTAAGTTGGAGTCATTATTGTGAAATTCTTTGGTTTGATGATAATAAATTTCAATACTATGTTAAAATAGCCGAATTAAATAATTTATCAATAAGACAGTTAAGAGAAAAAATAAAATCTAACGAATATGAAAGGCTTCCTGAATTCACAAAAAATAAATTGTTAAATCAAGACAAACAAAATGTAGTTGACTTTGTAAAGAATCCAATTAAAATTAAGAATTATAATAAATATGATATATTTTCAGAGAAAGTATTACAAAAACTAATCCTAGAAGATATTGAAAATTTTTTAGAAGAATTAGGATTAGGGTTTACTTTTATAAAAAGTGAATATCCAATTAAATTAGGTAATAGATACAACTATATTGATTTATTACTTTATAATATTAAATATAGGTGTTATGTAGTCGTAGAATTAAAGATAACAGAACTTAAGAAAGAGCATACTGGACAAATTATGACTTATATGAATTATATAGATAAGAATATAAAAACCATTGAAGAAAATGATACCGTAGGAATTATTATTTGCAAACAAGATAATAAATATGTAATTAAATATCGCTCTGATGAGAGAATAATTGCAAGAGAATATGAATTAGTATGATATAATTTGTAGGGTGTGATAACATATTTAAAAATGCTAAAGAGCTGAGAGATTTAATTAAGTTGAGATAAATTAGATAAGATAGGAGATATAAGATTAAACTTATAAGATATAAAAGGAGCTGGTTTAGCCGCATATAAAGAATATGCATTTTTAGAACAAAATATTTTAAGCTTTCTTGGATATGAAGTATATATGGTTGCAAATATCTCTACAATGACTAAATTGTTTTTAGTTTAACAAAAAGGGGATTTACAAATCAAAAATTTAATGTTATCTTGAAACAAGAGAGGGCAGTAATATGGCAAGTCAGAGTAAAATTTATCTTTTAAAAGATCGTAAAGACTATGTGAAGAAATTAACTGATGATAAAATTATTAATATCATTGGGACTAAAGGGTCTGGAAAAACAACAAGTGCTAATAAGTATATTGATAATGATAATTACCTGGTCATTAATTGTGATCGCTTATATGATATGCCAACTGATAATGCCCTTGAAGATGATTTTCTTCCTAAAGTAAAAGAATTCTTAATTAAAAAATATGGTGAAATTTATACTGGAGAAAAGTTTGGGATTTGCTATGATGAAATAGTGAGTTTTGCTAAAGAAAATAAAAAAAATCTCATTATTGAGGGTAATGTCATCTACGATATTAAGCCAATTACCAAACTTAAAGGTACAGTAATAGCTAAAAGAACTGGTGTATTAAAATGCTTTTTAAGAGCGGTTAAAAGAGATTATCCGACTTCCTACTTTTTGAAGTTAGAAATTGAAAAATATGGTCCTATAATGGGTAGAATATCACGACTTAAAAATATTATTAAGAGAAGAAAAAGTATTTTTAAAGAATATCATACAATTGAAAACGACATTGAGGAGTTAGAAGAATATGTACCAGGAATTAGATAATGTTAAAATTGAAAGCAAAATTAAATTGAATTATTTTGCTGACATAGTTAGCCATTTAATGTTAGAATAAAGGCAAGGAGACCTAATATGAACTACTTAATTTCAGGAACATCTAATTACTTAATTAATAAAGAAATCACTAAGATAATTGGTGAAGAAGAGTATACTAAAGTTGATTACTTAGCAAGTACAATGGAAGAAATAATTATTGAAGCTAGTTATAATGATTTATTTGCTAGTAAGAAAAATATCATTGTGAAGAATGCTACTTGTTTTAGCGAAAAAAATGATACTGCTACCAAGTTACTAGAAAAATACTTAGAAAATCCTAATTCCAATACAACTTTAATCTTTATTACTGATAAAGTTAATGAAAAATTAAAAATAGTTAATTTGATGAAGACTAAAGCACATACTATTCTTTTGAAACCGATGTATGCTAGTGATGCAACTTCTAAATTAATGGAAGAAGTAAAAAATCTTGGCTATACTATTTCTTATGAAGATGCTAAATATATCATTGATGTTTCCCTAAATAACTTTGATATAGCTATGAATAATGTCAATAAAATTTGTCTGTACTATAATAATCCTTGTAAGTTTGTTAGTAGTGATATCAAAGCTTTGACCTCGCTATCTTTAGATGATAATTTGTTTCGTTTTGTCGACTATGTTATCACTGGTAATTATACTCAAGTCTTTAAAATGCTAGAAGACTTTAAAATTCAAAAGATCGAGCCCTTTATTATCTTTAATATGCTAGCTAGAGAATATCGAAATATGCTTCTAGTTTCTGAAGCTTATCATAGTAAAAATCAAGCTACTTATCTAAATACTTTAAATTTGCAGAAGTGGCAACAAGATAAACTTCTTAAGAATTGTACTAATTATACTAGAAAATCTTTAGAAGATGAACTGGTTAAGTTAGCGCAAATTGACTTAGATATAAAATCAGGTAAGATAGATAAGAATCTGGCTTTAGAGATGTATCTAGTAAGTCTTAATAATTAGGAGGTTTCTTGTGAAAAAGAGTTTATTATTTAAAAAAATTGCTAACTATTGGCTTGGTTTCTTAATTGTTTATGCACTTGGAGTTGCTATTTTTAGCGTCGGGGGCAATGTTATCTTTTTAGCTTTTAATCTGGTGGGAATTGGCCTTATGACTTATTTGGAAAATTATCATCTTGTTAAAGAAGATAATGATTATACGGGTATACCCAAAATGCTTAAAACTTATCTTTTCCTTTATATAGCCTCTGTTTTCTTAGCAACTAGTCTTTTTAGAGGTCATAATATCTTGCGTGATTTTAGAAACATTTGGCACGCTGAAGTAAATCTTGTCCCAGTTATTAATACTTTTAAAGACCTTAAAGCTTCTTTTAATGAAGGCAACTATGATAGTCTTTCTTTACTTATTGGTAACTTTTTACTTTTAACTCCTTTAACTTATCTTTATGCTAAAAATATTAAGAAAAATAATTTCTTTAAGACGACTGGTGCTTGTTTTTTAACGGCAATAATTCTTGAAACTTTTCAATTTTTATGTGGAGTAGGGGTCTTTGATATTGATGATATCATCTTAAATACTATGGGTCCTATAGTCTTTTATCCGTTATTTAATAAAAGTGCTTTAACAAGAGTTCTTGATAATATTTTTAATTTTAAACATGAGAAAATTTCAAAACAAGATTATATTTTTTCTCTTTTGATTGCCATTCCCTTTCTGATTTTATGTTTTCTTTTAGTCTACGATTACTTTTTTAGACCAGCTGGCTTTGAATGGGAAGTCGTTAAAGAAACACCTTGCGATAACATTAAAACTTATGCTTTTGATAGTGAATATTATAATTACTATTATGCTTGTAGTAATAATGATGACTTATATTTAGAATATAGAAGTGAATTCTTATGGTTTCATCCGACAACTAGGTATTTAATTAAAGATATAATTGCTAATCCTAGTCTTGATAATAGATTTTCGGCTAGTAGATTAGATGATGAATACTTTATTAAAGAAAGTAAGTATGAAGACTTAGTCTTAGAGACTAATTATAGCCCGGATGATATTAGCTATGACTTAGATAACGATAATATTTCTTTAAAAATTCATAGTAGAGCTATCAATGTCGACAACGCCGAAGAAAATTACTATTTTGTTATTCCTAAGAATGAAGGAAAAACCATGATTACCTTCAAAATAGAAAAATCAGGGGTAATAGAATATCAAAAATACGAAGTGACAACAACTAAAGATTTAAAAGTAATAATTAGTAAAATTAAATAACATAAGAACTTAGAGTGTTAATTCTAGGTTCTTTTTAAATCAGATTTTTCCAATTACTTTGTCTTAATTTTTCCTATAAATAGGTTCTTTTTCCTTTTGTAAGAGCCAGTTGTATGCTATAATACTTCTTGATTGATAAGAAAAGAGTGTTGCTATGAATATTTTTTATCCAGATATCTATGCGAAAAATATTTACACAATTAATTATAATAAATTAAAAGACAAGGGAATAAAGTGTCTTGTTTTTGATTTAGATAATACTTTGGTTCCTGTAAAAGCTAAAATGACAACTAGAGAGGTTGAAACCTTTATTAGAAGATTGTGTCAAAATAAATTTACTGTCATTTTGATGAGTAATTCTCCTAAAAAGAGAGTATCCTTATTTAAAAAAAGTCTTGATATTCCTGTCTTTTCTTTTTCTATGAAACCTTTAAAGAGAAAGTATAAAAAAATGCTTAAAGAATATGGCTTTGACTTAAGTGAAGTAGCTTGTATTGGGGATCAAATAATGACGGATATTTGGGGTGCTAACAGAATGGGCTTTACTTCTATTTTAGTGGATAAAATGACTAAAGAAGACTTTAAATGGACGAAATTAAATCGCATAGTAGAAAGCTTAATCTTAAAGCATTTTCATCACAAAAAACGTTTTACTAAAGGAGAGTATTATGAGTAAGAAATGTATTGGCTGTGGAGCTGTTTTACAAAATACCGATAAGAATAAGAATGGCTATACTCCTAAACTAGAAAATAAATACTGTATGCGTTGTTTTAGGATTGCTAATTACGGAGATTTTACGGCTACTAGACCAGAAAAAGATAATGAGAAAATTATAAGTATTGTCAATTCGGCGGAAGAATATTGTTTCTTTTTAGTGGATGCTACTAATATCAGTAGAGAAGTAATTGCTATTTATGATAGTATTAAGACCAGAAAATGTCTCCTTTTAACTAAGATTGACCTTTTGCCTTTAAATATCAAAGTAAATAATTATCTTAAGAATTTTAAGAACATTTATCATATTAAAGAAGAAGTTTATTCTCTAAGCTCCTTAAAGAAAGTAAATGTTAATAAAATCTTAAAGATAATGGATGATTTAAGTCTTAAGAAAGCTTATGTCTTGGGATGTACCAATGCTGGTAAATCCACATTAATTAATACGATGTTAAATAATCCCACTATTACGACCAGTAGAGTTCCTAATACGACTCTTGATTTTATTAACCTTTATATTGAAGATAAAATATTAACTGATACTCCGGGTTTTTCTCTAAAAGAAACACCTTTTACTACCGATAAGAAGTATCTTAAGAAGTTAGACTATAAAGAAAGAATTAAGCCCTTAACTTATCAGACTAAAGAGACTACTAATATCGTTATCGAAAATACTTATCGTCTAGCTAATTTTGGACTTAATAGTATTACGACTTACTTTAATAATAATATTGAAGTTAAAAGAGATTTTAAATCAGTTGATGAGTATTTTGAGACTAAGATTATGGCTAATACTGATATCGTGATAAAAGACTTAGGCTTTATTAATGTTAAAAGACCATGCAATCTAAGAATGAGTAAAAATTTAGAAGAGTTAGTGGAATTTAGACCATCTTTAATAGGAGGTCAAGATGAGTAAAATTCATGTAATGAGTGATAACCTCGCTAATAAAATAGCGGCCGGCGAGGTTGTTGAACGCTCCGCATCAGTAGTTAAAGAATTAGTTGAAAATGCTATTGATGCTGGTAGTTCTATCATCACCATTGATTTAGTAAACGGGGGGTTAAACGGGATTACGATTACTGATAATGGTTGTGGAATGGAACATGATGATGCCATTTTATCCTTTCAAAGACATGCCACTTCTAAACTTCTAAGAGAAGATGATTTATTTTTCATTTCTACTTTAGGATTCCGAGGGGAAGCTTTACCATCTATTGCTTCCGTTTCCGAGGTTGACCTAATTACTTGTGCTACTTCTATCGGTACCCATTTGCATATCAAAGGTGGTCATTTAGAAATTGATGAGCCAGCAGATAAAAGAATCGGCACCAGAATTAGTATTAAAAATCTTTTTTATAATACGCCGGCTCGTTTAAAATACTTAAAAAGTGAACCAACTGAGTTAGCTAATTGCGTTTCTTATATTGAAAAAATTGCCTTGTCATATCCTAGAATCAAGTTTACTCTTAATAATAATGACCGTCTTGTTGTAAAGACTAGTGGTTCTGGTAACTTAAAAAAAACTATTCATGAGATTTATGGTTTACAAGTATCTTCTAAATTAATTGAAATCAAAAATAGTAATGATGATTATGATATCAGAGGGTTTATTTGTAAACCAGAAATTCTTAAATCTAATCGTAATCATATGATTACTATCGTAAACGGTAGAGTAATTCGCAATAATGATTTAAATAGAGCCATTAATGATGCTTATTATACTTATAAACCGGATAGTAAATATCCGATAGTCGTTATTAATATTGAGACCGATCCAACTTTAATTGATGTTAATATTCATCCGACTAAACAAGATATTAAATTTAGTAAACAAGAAAGTCTTTATAATTTGATTACGAAAACTGTTAAAGATGCTTTATATCAAAATCTCTTATTACCTAGTGCGATGGAAAGATTAAAAGCTACTACGGATATTATGTCTAAAAATGAGATTAATTCAATTATTGAAGATAAGATTAATCTAGATAATAGTAAAGAAAATGACTATTTAAAAGAAAGTTTTCAAGACCAAAAGGGAACTCAAGAAGAATTTGAATTTAGTGTTAAAGAAGAGGAAACTCCTTATAATGGGGAAGAAGAAAAAGAAAATCCTGATGATAAGAAGCCTCTTAATAAAATTAAACTTTTGAATTTGCATCCGATTGGAGCCATTAATTTAACATTTATTGTTGCTCAAGGAGATGATGGGCTTTATCTAATTGATCAACATGCGGCGCATGAACGAATTAATTATGAGAAAGTTTTGAAGTATTTTCAAGAAGAAAAAATCGTTACGACTCCTCTTTTAGTACCTATTCCTTTAGAATTAACTCCTACGGAATATATTTTAGTCGGGAAGAATTTGGATCTCTTAAAGAGTATGGGTTTTGTTTTAGAAGAGTTTGGTCTTAATACTTATGTTTTTAAAGAACATCCTATTTGGTTTAAAGAAGGTTTTGAAGAAGAGGGACTTCGTAGAGTAATAGATATGGTTATTAAGAGTGGACCTAACTTTGATGTGATGAAATTCCGTGACCGAGCGGCGGCGATGTTAGCCTGTAAGATGTCCATTAAAGCTAATATGAGTATTTCTCTAGAAGTTATGGAGCATCTTCTTAATGATTTAGCACTCTGTGATAACCCTTATAACTGTGCTCATGGAAGACCTACTATCATTAACTTTAGTAGTTATGACTTAAATAGAATGTTTAAACGAATTATGAATTAGGATTCATTAGAAAGGAAAATATATGATTATATGTGTTGTAGGACCGACAGCAGTTGGGAAAACAGCTTTGTCGATTGCTCTTGCTAAAAAGTATAATGCCATTATTATTAATTGCGATGCTATGCAAGTCTATAAAGGGCTTGATATTGGCACGGCTAAGGCAACTAAAAAAGAACAAGAAAACATTCCGCACTATCTTTTAGACTTTGTGAGTGTCGAAGAAAATTATACGGTTTATGATTATCAAAAAGATGCTCGTAAAATCTTAGCCGAAAATAAAAATCGTAATATTATTATGGTCGGGGGTACTGGCCTTTACTTAAAAAGTGCTTTATATGACTATCGTTTTAGTGAAGAAGAAAAGACTTCTTTTGATAAGTATAGTAAGCTAACTAATGAAGAATTATATGCTTTGTGTCTAAAAAAAGATAAGAATTGTAATATTCATATTAATAATAGAAAAAGATTAGAAAGATTTTTAGATAGAAAAGAAAGTACCGTGGTTCCGTGTAAACCTTTATATGAGTTTTATACTATTGGTCTTACAACTAAAAGAAGTAATCTTTATGATAAAATTAATAAACGCGTAGATAAGATGATTAAAGATGGTCTTATTCTAGAAGCAAAAAAGTTTTATGATGAAAAGGTATTTAGTAAAGCTCTTTTAACAGGGATTGGTTATAAAGAGTTATATCAATACTTTGATAATAAAATAACTTTAGAAGATGCTATTGATCTTATTAAGAAAAATAGCCGTCATTATGCTAAAAGACAGTATACATGGTTTAATCATCAGATGAATGTTACTTGGTTTAATACTGATTATGAAGACTTTAATAAAACTGTTTTGGAAGTAGAAAATTATCTTGAAAGCGAAAAGTTAAAGAAAAATGCCAAATAATATCTAGAAAAAAGATAATAAATGATAGTAAACTTGAGAAAAAAAGAGTAAAATAAGAAAAGGTGATTGATATGCGATTATTTGTAATTGGGGGTAAAAGTGGTAGTGGTAAATCAACATTAGCTAAATTAATCAAAGAACATTATAATAAATTAGGAGAAAAGACCATTATTACCGAATTTTCTAAGTATCTAAAACTCTATGCCTATGAGATGATTTCTTGGCCTTGGGATTTAGAACATAAACCCCGTTTGTTCTTACAAAATATGGGCGAAAAAGTTCGAAGAGAGTTTGGTTATGATTTTTTTATAAAAAGAGTCTTTGATGATATTGAAATCTTTAAAGATTACTTTGATAATGTGGTAATTGATGATGCTAGATTAGTCGAAGAAATTAAAGAAAGTAAATTTAGATATCCAGATTGTATTACTATTTACATTGAATCAAATGAAGATAATGGTTTAACCGAAGAAGAAAAAAACCATATAACAGAAAAAAATCTTGATGATTATTATGATTTTGATTATAATATTAGGTATATTTCTTTAGAAAAATTAACTAAAGAGTTAGAAAGTATTTTGGAGGAAGTAAAATGAATTTAAGAAGTGCATATATTAATTTTTTTGTTAGTAAAGGACATAAACAAATTCCTAGTGCTCCAGTAGTGCCTGAAAATGACCCATCCGTTTTATTTAATACTGCTGGTATGCAACCTCTTATCCCTTATTTAATGGGGGAGGCCCATCCTTATGGTAAGAGACTTTGTGATTATCAAAAATGTGTTCGTACTAATGATTTAGAAGAGGTAGGAGATACTACTCATCATACTTTCTTTGAAATGTTAGGTAATTGGTCTTTAGGCGATTACTTTAAGGATGAAGCTATTTCTTGGAGTTTTGAATTTTTAACTAAAGTTTTAAATATTCCGGTTAGTAAGCTTGCGGTTACGGTGTTTGCTGGTAATGATGATATTCCTTTTGATGAAGTAAGTTATAATAAGTGGTTAAGTCTAGGTATTCCTGCTTCCCGTATTGTTAAGACGACCGAAGATAATTTCTGGATAGCAGGGACAGCTGGTCCTTGTGGCCCCGATACGGAAATATTTTACTTCCGTAGTGATGATGAGGTTCCTGAAGAATATGATTTAGATGATAATCGTTGGGTAGAAATCTGGAATAATGTCTTTATGCAATATTATAAAGACCAAAATGGTATTTCCGAATTATCACAAAAAAACGTTGATACTGGGATGGGAATTGAAAGAACAACGGCTATTCTAGAAGGCGTTAATGATAATTACCTATCAAGTATCTGGACTAATATTATTAAAAAAATTGAGGAAATATCTCATCTTACTTATGTTGGTAATGAAAAGTCTATGCGTATTATTGCCGATCATTTACGTACAGCAGTCTTTATTTCAGCCGACCCCGCTGGTATTAAACCTAGTAATACCGACCAAGGCTATATTTTAAGAAGATTGATTCGTCGCGCTATTAGACATGCTAGAAACCTAAATATTGATATTAATAGTGATTGGGATATCGAAATAGCTAAGATTATTTTGGCACAATACCAACCATATTATCAAGAATTAATTGATAACGAGAATGCTGTTTTTGATAATTTAACTAGCGAAAAGAAAAAATTTAGCCGTACTTTAGAAAAAGGCTTAAAAGAATTTGCTAAATTAACTGATGGCAAACAAATCGTGGATGGTGAGACGGCTTTTCACTTATTTGATACTTTTGGTTTTCCTTTAGAGCTTACTTGTGAAATGGCCACGGAAAAAGGCTTGCAAGTTGATATTGAAGACTACAAGAAACGTTTCAAAGCTCATCAAGACCTATCAAGAACCGCTTCGGCTGGCAAATTTAAAGGTGGTCTTGCAGGTAATAGTGAAATTGAAACTAAGTACCATACGGCAACGCATTTACTTAATGCTGCTTTAAAAGTGGTACTAGGACCAACTGTTCATCAAAAAGGGTCTAATATTACAGATGAAAGAATGCGTTTCGACTTCAGCTGTGATCATAAATTAACCGAGGAAGAAAAGAAACAAACGGAAGACTTAGTTAATAAATGGATTAAAGAAGATTTACCTGTTGTTTGTAAGGAAATGAAAAAGGATGATGCCATCAAAAGTGGGGCTGAATGTATGTTTATTGAAAAATATCCTGACATTGTAACTGTTTATGAAATTGGGGATGTATCTCGCGAGTTATGCGGGGGACCCCATGTTAAACATACCGGTGAGATTGGTAAATTTAAGATCAAAAAAGAAGAAGCTTCTAGTGCTGGCGTTCGCCGTATTAAAGCCATCATTGAGTAAAATAAAATTGACAGATAATAAATTTAAGATTAAAATAACTATATAAATATTTTGGAAAGAGTAATAAATTTAATTCAAGTAGAGAGTTTGCGGCTGGTGAAAGCAAATTGAATTATTTTATGAAAAACAACCAAGCAAAGAATAATTCGTGTTATCGCGTTAAGGTTAATTAAGGTAGAAAAAATTTCTATGAAGTAGGATGGCACCGCGTCAGATACGCTCCTACAGATGTAGAAATTTTTTCTTTTTTAGAAAGTAGGAAAGACATGGAAAAATTATATGTAAATGAATTAAGTAAACATTTGAATGAAAAAATAACATTTGAAGGTTTTGTTGATACTATTAGAGATAAAAAATGGGTAATGTTTGTTATTCTTAGAGATTCTAAAGGTAAAGTTCAAATGACTATTGAAAAGAGTGAAGAAAAGAATGCTAAGCTTTTAGAGATTATGAGTAATACCACCATTGATTCTGTTATTAAAGTTAAAGGCTTATTGCAAGAAAATCAGGCTGTTAAACTAGGAGGAATGGAATTAATTCCCGAAACTATCGAGGTTTTAAGTAAAGCTGAAGCTCTGCCATTTGATTATAACAATTTAGAAGGTGTATCCCTTGATACGAGATTAGACTATCGCTTTCTAGATTTGAGAAATGAAAAGAATATGTTAGTGCGTCAAATTGAATCTTGTATGGTAGGTGCAATGCGTGAATACCTATATAAAGAAGATTTTACGGAAATTCATACCCCTAAATTAATCGGGGCTGCCTCAGAATCAGGTAGTGAAGTCTTCGAGGTTAAATACTTTGATCGTAAGGCTTATCTTGCCCAGTCTCCACAGTTTTATAAACAAATGGCTATGGCTGCGGGAATGAGTAAAATCTTTGAAGTAGCACCTGCTTTCCGAGCTGAAAACTCCAATACTAATCGCCATGCTACTGAGTTTACTTCTTTTGACTTAGAATTTAGTTATATTGATTCTTATGAAGATGTTATGGATATGGAAGAAAATCTTCTTATTGCTGGTTTAACTAAAGTTAAAGAACGTTTTGGGGATAAGATTAAAGAAGTCTTTGGTAAGGAAGTAATTATTCCTACGAAACCATTTCCTAGAATTAAACTTCAAGATTTATATAATGAACTAAAAGAAAAGTATGGCTTTGTAATTCCTACCGAAGATGTAGGAGACTTAAATGCTGAGGCTGAAAAATTAGCTTATAAGTATGCGATGGAAAAATATAATAGTGAATTCTTATTTATTACAGATTATTCGAAGACTAAGAGAGCATTCTACCATATGCGTAAAAATGATATTCCTCAAGGTTACGATTTAATTTGGCGTGGCTCGGAGATTACAACTGGAGCCCAAAGAGAACATCGTTATGATATCTTAAAAGCTCAAGCCCAGGAAAAAGGTTTAGGCGAAGATGTTAAATTCTACTTAGAATTCTTCAAATACGGTTGTCCTCCTCATGGTGGCTTTGCCGTTGGTGTTGATCGTTTAACTATGCTTTTACTAGGACTTCCTTCAGTTAAAGAAACCCAATTCTTATTTAGAGGCCCTAACCGTTTAGAACCATAAGAAAGGAAAGATAAAAATGGATATTAAAGATATAACAAAATACCTTATTGGAAAGGAAATTACCATTTGTGGATGGGTTAAAAATCATCGTAAACAAGCCGCTTTTGGTTTTATTAATCTTTTTGATGGTACTTGTACAAATAGTTTACAAGTCGTATATGATAATACTTTAAAAGACTTTGAAGAAATAGGGCGTATTCATATTGGCTCTTCCATTAAAGTTATTGGTACCGTTAAGAAAAGTGAAGGTAAGGGTCAAGACCTTGATTTAGTAGCTAAAGATGTTATTTTACTTGGTGATTGTCCGGAAGATTATCCTATTCAACCTAAAAGACATACTTTGGAATACTTAAGAAGTGTTGCTTACTTAAGACCACGTACTAATACCTTTCAATCAGTATTTAGAATTAGAAGTGCCGCTGCTCAAAGTATTCATGAGTATTTCCGTAAACATAATTACCTTTATGTACATACGCCTTTAATTACTACTGCCGATTGTGAAGGCTCTGATCAAATGTTTAAGTTAACTACTTTTGACTTAAATAATATCCCTATGAAAGATGGGAAAGCTGATATGTCTAAAGACTTATTTGGGCGTACTGCTTTCATTACTGGTAGTGGCCAACTTCATGGCGAAACTTTTGCTCATGCTTTTAAGAAAATTTATACTTTTGGACCTACTTTTAGAACGGAAAACTCTAATACTAAGACTCATGCTAATGAGTTTTGGATGATTGAACCGGAAATTTGTTTCTGTGACTTAGATGGTCTTATGGATATTGAAGAAGACTTCTTAAAATATATCGTTAATTATATTTTAACTAACTGTCGTGAAGATGTAGAATTTCTTGATAAATTTGTTTCTAAAGGACTTAAAGAAAAGCTAGAGAAATTAGTAACTAGTAAGTTTACTAGAATAGACCATAAAGATGTAATTGATATCTTAAAGAAAGCTCCAGTTAAATGGGAGTTTACTCCGGAATATGGGGAAGATATTGCTAAAGAACATGAAAGATATATTACTGAATATTTTGGCGGCCCAGTCTTCATCAAAAACTGGCCTAAAGATATTAAAGCTTACTATATGAAAGTTAATAGTGACAACAAGACCGTAGCTGCTGTTGACTTAGAAGTACCAGGTTGTGGTGAATTGATGGGTGGTTCCCAAAGAGAAGAAAATTACGAAAAACTAATTAGTCGTATGAATGAATTTAATATCAATAGAGAAGATATTGAGTGGTATGTAAACTTAAGAAAATATGGGACTACCATTCATTCTGGTTTTGGTATGGGCTTTGAAAGATTGATTATGTATCTAACGGGAATGGAAAATATCCGTGATGTTATTCCTTATCCTCGTACTCCTGGTTCTTGCGAATATTAGAATATTTAAAAAGATTAGACTTTAAAGAATTGTCTAATCTTTTTAAAACTTATTTTATGGCATCTTTTAAGAGTTTGTAAGCTTGTTCTTGACTAATTGTACATGGTTTAACATGAAAATTAGGTAGTAAATGCATATGATAATGCTTGATTGCTTGACTAGTCCCATAATTTACGCGAGTACTAATGGCTTTAGCCTTAGCTTTATCCATAAGAATAGGGATTAATTTCTTGGCTACCTCATTAATATGAAGTAAAGTTTCCTCATCAATCGTCATTAAATCATCAAAGTGTTTCTTAGGAATAATAAGAGTATGACAATCACTATCAGGATATAAATCTAGAATAGCAATAACTTTTTCATCTTCATATATCTTTTTACAAGGGACTTCTCCTTGTATCATTTTACAAAATAAACATTCCATAATTATGCCTCCATATTAAGTGTATCATTTTTTCTAAGAAAAATCATTATTCTGGCAACCTTTTATTATTTTTAAAACTAAAAAAAGGGCTTGCAACCCATTATTTTAAGTAATCAGTATCAACTTTATCTATTTCTTTTGAAACCTCTTCATCATCCGTAAGCTCAACATAATCATCATCTAATTCCTCCACTGGAACCTTTATCTTAGTATCCCCCACAATTTCTATACCTAGTTCTTTATTAATATTTAAATTGACAATACCATCTTTAATACTAACATCACTTACCGTCGGTTGTTGAATACTTTTTACTATAACTTCATTAGAACTTGATACATCATCGACATTTAAGCGCATCGTATCGGAATAATTAAATTTCTGCGTACTAACTGCCGTCTTACTATCATTATCATAAGAATACCATACATTTACATCAAAACTTCCAGATACTAATACTTTGTTTCCGAGATTAGTGCCATTAAAAGTATGGTTAATAACCCAACAGCCTAAAATGGTATTAGGAACTTCCTCGGTTTCTAAAGTATATTTATTGGTACTATTTTTCTTTCCCTTAGCAATAACGGCCTTGGTAACAATTTCCTTATAATTCATAAATATCACCCTTCTAAAATAATCTATGCTTATCTTGCTAATTAATGACTACTAGGTAATTAGTTTTGGAAAAAACCAGTTAATTCCTTGACAAGAAGAAGAAAAAAAGCGTATACTAAATTCCTACTGCAAGATGGGAGATTATTATGGAGACTACTTATTATTTAAAGAAAGCTATTAACTTATATAAAAATAGAAATTATGAAGAAGCATTTTTACTATTTAAAAATATTATAAAAAGATATCATAAGTATTCAGATATTTCTAAGAGTGAGTATTTAGAGAGTAATATGTACTTAGGAAAAATTATTCTAAGAGATAAGACTAAGACCATAGAAGATGCTACTAAATATTTTTATCCTGTCTTAAAAGAGGGAAGTGTTTATCAAAAAGAACAAGTTTATTTTGAATTAGCTACTAAGTATCGCCTAGATAAGATACCTCTTAAAGCTATTATTTTATATGAGACTTGTCTTTTAATGGTTCCTAGTGATACTTATGTTATGACTGATTTAGCTAATATGTATCTTAGTCGTAATTCTTTAGAAGAAGCTAGTAAGTATTTCCAAAAGATTCTAGAAGTTGCTTTTAATATGAAAGGAAAATTAAAAAGACAGATTGCTCTTAATACGGCTTATATTGGTTTAGCTAGAATTGCTGTTAAAAAAGATAATAAAAAGGAAGCATTAACGTATTTAGAACAAGTAAATCCTACGACTATTAGTGATTATGAACAACTAGAAATGGTTTATTCTTGTATTTATTTTCAAGAGGGGTTACTTGATGAGGCTCTAAATTTTTTAGAAACTAATGTTCATAGTAGAATTGATTATATTAAGTATCGTTCTTTAGCAAAATCAGGGATTATTTATGCTCTTAAAGATAATCATAAGACTTCTTTAGAGTATCTAAAAGATTCTTATGATCCTTATGATAATATTGCTTTAGGAGCCCTTTATCTTAAGACTAAAGAGTATGATAAAGCTTGTAATAGTTATTTTTTAGCAGCGAGGATAGATCAAAATTATTTAGTTAAAGCTTTAGAGTGTGCTATGTATTTTGATGAGGTATTAGCGATTAAGATAGTTAATAATCTTTTAAATACTAGTGTTCCTAAAGAAAAGTATTTTTCTATTATTTTGTATTTAAGTAAGAAATATAATATCTTCTTTACTGGTGTTAGTTATGAAACCTTAAACTCTTATAATGAGGCTTTAATTAGTCCAAGTTTAGAAAAAGCTTTAGAAGATTTAAAAATAAGTAATAAGTTAAATCAAAAGTTAGGTTCTGCTACAATACTCATAGAAAGTACAGTTAAGATATTATTAAATACTAATGAAGTAAAAGCAACTAAAATAGAGGGACCCATCACAGACAAATATTATCTTTATCTTCCTTTTATTAGGTGGAATCTAGAAGATTATTTAGTTGTAGAAACACTTAAAAATACTAAAGAAGTAGTAAGAATTGATTTAGCTAAAGAATGTTTTTCTGAAGTTAAGACAAGTATGATTTTAAAGAAAGATAAGAATATTTCGAAAATATTTAAGTAGGTGAACATTATGAAAAATGAAAAATTAAGATTAGCCAGGGATTATTATTTTAATCATCAGTATCAAGAAGCTCTTAAAGAGTTTTTATATTGGTATCGAAAAGAAGAGGGTATTACTAAGATTGAAGCAGCTTTTTTTATTGGAAAAATTTATAGTATTTTAGATTATCCTTTAGAAGTTATAAATACTTATATGTGGAGGTAAAGCAAATGAAATTAGACGATTATATTAAATCCCATATCAATGAAATTGAAAAAATTCCAATGAAAGATATAATTATTACTTCGAGAGTACATTTAAAAGGTAAATTTGAACGTAGTAATCAACCCAGCGAAGATTTAATCATTGTTGTTAAAAAGATGAAGTTACAAAATAAATATGCATTGGTAGTTGGATGGCATAATTTTATAGAAGCTTCAGAAAGAAAACTTGAGGAAATCAAATGTATTGTTCAAATGGATAATAGGTGGAGTTTTAGAAAACGAAATTTAAGACGATGTATAGATATAGATATGATAGAAATTCCAAATTCATGGAGTACAACCAAGCCTAAAAAACAAAAAGTTCAAAATAAGATTAATTTTTATTATACTTATGGGTTTTTCAAGGATGAAATCGTTTTGGATAATAATGGCGTATTGATAGATGGCTATGCAACATATATTTCTGCTAAAAAGTTAGGAATTAATAAAGTGCCTATTATTCAATCAAGACAATAGAAAAGAGTAATAGATGAAATCCTTGCAGTTATAAAATTAAATAATTTGTATGAAAACCATGTAGTGGAGATACGGGAATGTGTTTAAAACAAAAAAATATCTAAGGTTTTATATTTTGCTATTTACTTATGTTAAAAACTGTGATAAAATAAGTATAATAATTATAAAAGAGGTAATCACATGCAAAAGTATAGAGCTTTCAAAGATTCATGGTCTGT